>Ga0058702_10000077_pt1 | contig 96455 bp, 68 predicted proteins | sample AgamicOrSfe_FD_83781 | JGI IMG/M metagenome (GOLD analysis project Ga0058702, IMG submission 83781) | Agave microbial communities from Guanajuato, Mexico - Or.Sf.e | ecosystem: Host-associated > Plants > Phyllosphere > Phylloplane/Leaf | place: Guanajuato, Mexico | collected 2012-05-30 | reverse complement strand
GAAAATGTGATTTGGGTACGAAAATGTGATTTGGGTACGAAAATGTGATTTGGGTACGAAAATGTGATTTGGGTACGAAAATGTGATTTGAGTATGAAAGGTGACCCAGGTATGAACATTCGCCTCACCTGTAACTTCCCGTAGTAGTATACATGCGTGGAGTATAGGTGATACAGCGTCAGAAAAAGCTATGGCGGTCTGCTTCCGGATCCGGGTTAGAAAGCAGCATTGTAACAAAGTGCCTCTCCCCTGCGCAATTACAGTCAACAGCCATCTAGTGCCTTCTACTGTAAAGAGCATGGTAGTGACCTTGGTCGTGGGCCTGTCGAACCGTCCTTTCGTCGGCGGTATTGACTAGTGAACAGCAAAGTCTGATCAGCTTATCGAAGAGCCACTTAGGGCTCCGTCTCTTCGCTTGCTGCCACGCTATAGAGGCAGCGATATACAACGGCCCGGGTGCTGATGGGGTATCTGCTGTATCTTCTCGGGCATTGGTTCAACGTCACAAGAACGGTTGCTTTAAGCGTCGAGGTCTGATAACACTGCTCACCGCCAACGCAAGAGTGTACTGATGTGGTAGCTAGGGCAATTTGTCATGACTTGCTTGGAGCTACGGCAGGATCGCAACGTCTCTCGGCTCCACGTTTGTCTCTTTCATCCTTCCGTGAAGGAGCAGTGATATTGTGGGGTAGATAACCGAGTTGGAAACGGGTATGAGAAAGGGATAACAACACGGTCTGACGTCTGCCATGAATCCTTCGGCGGCATGCCTTGGTTGTCCCCGAAGAGTCCAGATATCGGGAACTGAAGATAAGTCGAGTCATGCATGTTTTTCCTCGGAGAATATATTCAGCATCCCCGCAAAATGATTAGGCTATCGAGTCAGTCGTATCCACCGTATATGTTGTTCTGATCGTGCAGGGCATTGTTCAAATATGGCACGCACGGTGGAGCTCGAGCGTGAAGAGTGTGGATCTGGAAAGTGATAGTGTCACCATGGTCGCCATTTCGCTACTGAATCGTGGGCTGGATCTCCGTGGAGAAGAAGCACGTGTGATACCGAAAATTATGGACCTTGTCGAGTAATGTTCTGTTACAGGCGTGGAGGATGTCGTTATTATTATCCAAGAAGCGGATCCGGGTAAGATCGCTTCTATCTTCTCCTCCGAAGGCGATGTCCGAGCTTCGACGTCGATCGTGTCAACGCAGTCATTGTTGGGAGCAGATTATTTCTTCTGTACTCAATCGTTCGACGCAAGCGAGATCAGACCAGCATATGAATTTCGTTGTGCTTGCATTCTGCCGTCACAAGCGATGCCTGCAATTGCCATCGTAGAATGCGTTTGCTGTACAGGGATACCGGACGCCGGACCGTTAAGCTGCCGAGAATTGGCGAGCCAAGGTTTTTGTTAGAAAGGTAAAAGATGCGACGATGCAGTCTTGATGAATAGTTGAGTACGAGACAGCCGCAGATACCCTTATGCAAACCCGGCGCAAACCCGGTGCAGACTCAGGGTGACAGGATGGAGTGTCGGACGAGACTCGGCGGTATACTCGGCCATTCTCCAATTCTGGACGGCGTGACACCGTTGTGATATGCAGCACAAGCGTAGTGGCGAGGTAGGTCTGCGATCGGGACACGACAAATTTCGGCCCAGATTGCCGCTGTGGATAAATACGTTGTGTGTGCATCCCGTCTCTTCTTTCTGGGAAAGACAAGGGAGCGAATCAAGCGAGGGTGGAGGTTGAATTACAGTAGCACGCAGCCACATCTGCCCAATTGAAGCATCGAGACATTTGTGGAGCCGACTTCCCCGCATCATGGCGTGTATTATGATCTCGTTGTCTGGTACGCTTCCATTATTTCGCGTATCTGACGTTTAGCCGTGAACCTTGTGAGTCTCTTCCACGGCCTCGAGATCTTCATTCGTTGTTGTTCACGCTCCATTGTTTTCAAACAGTGTCTGAGATGAGTAAATCTCCTTCCATGATGAGCTGTCCGGCTCCGAAAAGGAGTCCGTTGTAAGCGTGAAGCGTGGTTGGCATTAATTGCTTTTGCGCATTGTCAGAGACAGACGTCAGACACGACAGTGCCAGCACCACGTGTGTAACGAGTCCACCGCCCAGCAGTCGCTGCAACAAACGATGAGCACGCATGTGGGTATGCTTGATGAAGATGATTCAAGATAGATTGCATAGTTCCGAGCCTTGTGTGGCAGATCGAAAATCATAACGTATGCTGGACCATACTGTATCTCGATATCGCCTATCCGGCATCTTCAAATGCATCGTCCAGAGCCTAGCATTGCCGACATTCCTCGGTCGTGGTAAACCAACAAAAGACAGTTCCGTCGATGATGCATATCGAACCGTTGAGACTCTCGGAAGTCTTCGACCTCACGCGCAGTAAGTATTATTGACAGTCGGAAAAAACCGAGTCCCAACATGCGTACGTCTGACTGTCGCTGATCGAGTCGCGAAAAGGATGAATGAACATTCGTCGTTGTGTGATCTACTTGTTTCACTGCATAGCCTCGAGCAGCCATTCATCGTCATCCTCAAACATGATGTCGCATCCCTTCTCGAGAGACTCGGACATTGGTTCCGCCATACGCCAGGCCTGAGGCGCCGCATCCGGCATCGATGTTGATCCCATGCGCTCGCGTGATTCTTCGTTTTTCGCCTGAAGAGCCATTATGCGCTCTCCGGCCTTTTGCGACTGCACCTTGGTGCTGCGCCAGACGTGTGAAACCGCGTCGAGAAGTTTGTGACCCTCCATAGCAAGTGTCAATGTTGATTCGATATTCCTCATCAGACCGCCTGCGGTCAGCGTGTCGATGGCATTGAACACCGCCCAAGCCATCACTGGTGATATTAGGTTGTGCAGACCCTGACCTTGTGTGAAATTTTGGGCCATTGTGCACAACATACGTGCCATCGAAAGTAGATGTGTGGCATGTTCTTGTGCCATTCTCCGATGCTGTCGACGATGTTCCTTGGAAAGGATGTTGCATCGCACCGCACGCACCAGATGTAACATGGTCCCGTGATATAGTGCCAAACATGTCAATGGCTTGCCGGTTAGTAGGTCGCCGCAACTCCGCATATCTGCACTGAGCACGCGGATCTCCGCTGGGCGTTCGTTGTACCAGTGCGAGAGCTTGAGATGTAGTTGTGAAAACTGAGCCTCGTAGTGTTGGGCATAAACCGTCTCTGGCATGAACATACTTGCCGATACCAGGTCGAATACCTCTGCCATTAGTTGACAGATGCCAATCATGGCTGTCAGTGTCGGCGATGCTGTGGCAGGGTGAGCCGCAGTCAGCTCGCTGACTGAAAACAGTGGTGCTCTCGATGGTTGACCGCCCTCATAATCTTCGTCGCAGCATGGAAGCTTGAGATGTATTGACTGCAGCGGTATTTGGAAGACCGGCTTGGCAAATACGAGAGCCAATCGCTGTAGACATCGTCAGTACAAAGTGTGCAATAATAAGAGGCGACGTGAAATAGAACTTGGCCACTTACATCTGTAAAGAACGCAGCCCAGAACGTGCGTCGTTTGCACTCCGTCAACTGCATGTCAGTCAAATCAAACAAGTTCCTGTTGAGCGCTCCCTTCTTGTCGCTGCAGCCATCTTCGACGTTCAGGCGCTCGGCACTCAAAGCTCTGAGCATTGCTCCACTGTACTCCCAGTAGAGATTCTCTTGACCTTTTGACAAGAACAAGGTAGATAGAAAGAGCCGACTCTGTACAAGCGCAAGACTGAACATGCCAAAATTGCTCGCAACTGCATTGACCGCTCGTTCCGTACACGTCTTGGAGAAGCTTGTATTTTCAGCAACCTGCGCAGAAGATATCGCCAGCAAGCTGTAGAGAACCATGAGTTCGTCTCGTGACTTGTCCCGACAGTTCACGACCCAACGCTTGAATGCCGAGGGTGGATATAAGAAAAAGCAGTACTCTTGCTCAAAGAAGTTGTCGACCAATCGAAGTGTGGCTTCTCCGTTGCTGAAGTAAGGGTCTATGGTCCATTCCGTATCGCCGGCTCCGGGAAAGGGCAGATTGGGGGGCGACGGCGGTTGTGCTGAATGGTCGTGTTCTGAAATCTTTACTCGACGCCAGCTTTCTATGCCATTTGCGATAGGAACTGCGGATCTTATGACCAAGACTCGTGATGTCGGCATTTCAGGTGCCATCTGATCGCGATGACCACTGCTAGAGAAATTATTGGGAGACGTCTCCTGAGATCTTCTTCGTTTCGGTGCGTTGCCGGCGGCGTGCGACCACGTTCTCGACGATGCTTCAGCCACGGCTTGGCTCACTGGAGCAGGCGACAGTGCTGGTAGTGGACTTCCCGAGCTGGCATTGCTGGCACATTCGCTCTGAGACTGCTGCTGAGCAGACGGCCTACGGAAAGGTGAGTATAGTCCCTGCCGAGCTGTTCATTCGGCTGACGTACATGATACATTCGCGCTTTGATTTCTCGCATTGCAGACACTTCGGTAAGCGAGGTTCACATCGAATCTTTTTCTCTCTGCAAGATCTATAAATAGTTAGTCGGGGGAGTAGCATGGTGAACAGTAAGATCTGCACTGACAAACAGGCCTGTGCAAGGCGTTTTCTCGCCTTTCCAGCCTTCGTGGTTCCCCACATCGGGTTCACCACCTCTCCATCAATTACAGTTGGACAAGTACCACCGTCCTTGTACACGAAACAAAGACCCTTGCCAGGGATCTCACGCTGACCTACGCATTCGGCATTCGTCGCGGCAGCGAAAGAATTTGAGCGAGCTGAATCCCGTCTCGCATCCTGAGAGGCTATGTCGGCGGCTGTAATCGAAGGGCGTGGTCGCATATCAGCACCCGGAGGAGGCCGTAGGAATTGAGGCTGTTGAGGATGCGAAAACATCTGTGACATGGCAGACGGAGGCGGTGGCATGGACCGAGCTTGCGCTTCTTCATATGTGGATGAGTGCATCTGCTCGATGGGTCTTGAGCTGAATGTAGTGGCTGGATAAGATGAGGCGTGAGTTTGAGGTGTCTGCCAATACCCTGGCTTCGTGGCTTCGTTGGTGTAATGTGAGTTTGCATCACTTCCAGATATTGATGGACGAGGAGCGAAAGGTGACGGCGATGCGTTGATCCCAAATGCACGTGTGGAGGGGGCGTCCGGGCGTCCGCTTGGGTTGAGAAGCTCAGCCAAACCTGGTAGTTGGCGAGTTTGCTGGTCTGGTCTAAAGGGTGTTGCATGTGGGTTGATACGGGGCAGAGATCCAAAGCGTTCAGCTGAAGGTTCCATAGTAACGGGAGGATCTGGCCGCCTCACGGCATAATCGCTATAGTGAGAGGTAGAGCCAGGCGAAGCTGTGGCAGTTTGTGGCCTGGCCTGTGTCCAGCCTCGACTCCGTGATTCATTTGGTGAAGGCATTGAGACTGTGAAGTCAGTGCAAGGTGCAACGGCAAGAAGTAGGTTGCGAGTTGCAAAAGCCAGGAGGGCGGAGTATAGAGTGTGGGGGTGATGTGGCAGAGATATATGGGTGCCGAGCAGTAGGCGGTTCGAGTCAGTCCTGTGGGAGACACCGTTGAGTTGGGGCGGGCAGGCGAGGCTTGATAGCAATAAAGGGCAGACAAGGAAGCTGATTCTGCGTGTTTGGGTAGGACAACGCAGGACAGAGGGTGGGCAATGTCGGTAGGAGCCGTAAGAGGCAACAGTGTACCGTAGTGGTTGTGAAATAGGGTTAGCAGCTGGTGTAATAAGGTTGATGTCCCGTCCTGCCGGGCGTGAGTTTCTTAATTAGATGAGTCGTGCAGCGGCAGACATGCGTCGCCGGCTAAGAAGCGGCAGAGAGCGGGCGTTTGCCGAAGGATAAGTGAGTACAGTGGAGTGTAGTGTAAGAGGTAAAGAAGGATAGTGATAAGGTGCGGCGTTGGAGATGTGCTGGTACGAGGCCGCAGGTTTCAACGGTCGTGTGAGGCGCGTGCCGTTGGGTGGGCTGTATCTAAATGAACCAGCTACCGGCTGCAATAGGCCGACGGACCAGTTGGGGGTGGTAGCGAGTGGACAATGTGAAGGGTTGAGGCTGAGGTGGAGCGGAGTCTAGAAGTGAAAGCGGATCTTGGATTGTCAACCGACAAGAATCGTGAGCAGGACACAGAGCTAAACGACACGCGGTCAGCGCAAGCAATGTGTGACGTGTGCGATGGTGGACATCAAAGTCTGTCACAAGCCATGTGGTCTTGATTCTGGAAAGACGTGATCGTTCGATGCGGCAGAAGGATGTAGAATGATTAATGGATCGACCGGTAAATTGAAGAATTGGCCTTACATTGGAGAAGGAAGAAGTGTGGGTATGTGCTCCTGGAGATAGGTGGGTGCCGCTCTACGAGTATTGATGCAGCGCGGGAGACGTAGACGATCAAGCGCGGCCGATGCTGGAATGACGACGATGTGTCGACAGGTCGAGCACTAACATAGAATCATCAGTCATGTGAGGGGCGTGATGTAAATGCTGCGAGCGATGCAGATCTGCGACTCAACTGCGACATTCCAAGATCGACAACATAACATGAACATGTAGCGCCGTAGCGGCTGAGATGTGAACGATCCAAGGGTAAACGGCCACTTGCAACCAGAGTTCAGACCGGGGTTGTCAAAAGAAAAAGGCGGCTCACAAAGATTGGCGGAAGTATTCCGTGGGTGAGAGTGGTGGCCTGAGGCCTGAACGCAATTGTCGCAATGAGTCGATGGGAATAATGGTGGCGTTTCAACTTCGGAGGACGAGTTGGATGTGGTACTGTAAAAGAGAAAAGAGACATCAACCCGCTGTTAGCGTGCCATAGAATATTAATGCTGTACTGCCGTGCGACTAGACAGTGGGGTTGACAGCTCGATGATATCTTGGAACCGAGACTAGTGTGTACCCTCGAATTCAGAATTGGAGGAATTTGATGGTCGGAGTAATTGGTAAAGATTGAATTAATCAATTAGATGCTACTACTCACATGTTTGCTTGTCCTCCCTGCTGAACCTCGCGAGAGAGGCTGACGGCACGGCCAGTAGGCGTCAAGCAAGGTGCCCTACTGAACAAACATTGAAGTCAGACGGCAAAAATGGAGGGCTGTTGTGAACAGTGCGAAGCAGATGCGATGCGATGCAGGCTCGGCGTGGGAACAAGCTGGAAATGTCTGGTCGATTGCAACGTCGGCATGCGTGGTTGGAACAAAAGCTGAACCGAGAACTGGGAGCTTGGCACGTGGAAGCTTGGCCGCCAGGTTTGGTTAGCGTCGCTGACTCGCGTTTCAAAACGTGCCGTGTAGCACGGCTACATGTACCTCATCCGTGCCTCCTTATAGTGTGTGGATAACCAATTCACTATACAAAACAAACGGTGAAGGATTAAGATTGTGCTATAGGCAACTAGTTCGGCGCACAGGTTGCCTATTCGGTAGCTTTGTTCCCTTTTCCTATCAGGCAAAGTCCTCTCCATAGCGCCCAAGGCGCGAGCCTGGGACCCGTACCTATTTTAAAATCGAGCGATTCGAGCTCGGCATCTGATAATCGGGAAATCAGCAAGTGTCTTGCGGTTGTACTACAGTGGGTCGAGGTAACAGAATCGCCGTGCACATACAGTGGATACTATATAGAGTGTAAGAAAGTTGAAGAAGGAAGATAGTCTCATGGCACTCAGTCACTTGTTGTAGTGTGCAATGGACTTGGATATGGATACGTTACAGGTACAGTGCGGTAAAGCGCTACGGCTCTTTGCCTATAATTTCAAAAGCCGACCCGAAAATACCGACGCTGATCGGAGCGTGGAAAGGGATTGGTGGCGGACAGGCTCGGGTTCTTTGTAGGTAGTAACGGTGCCAAACCCGAAGCCGTATTCAGCCCGTCTGTCAGGACTCAGGAGACAGACATGATGCCGCGTCCATGAGGTACGTCTACAGATACATGCCTATCTTACCTTTGCACGGTACCTATCCATTTGGGGTACATACCTGCTAAGCGAGGCACTCGACATGTGTCCTTAGATACAGTATCTTCCCAATTAGTGCCGTTCGTCGGCGTTACCAATTGATTTGTTTTAATTTGATGTCACCTGGCACTTGTATGCCGCCGCTGTGCCACGGGCATGGTGTCGATTTCTCTAGTAATGGTACGAAGGATTATGAGACGGAATACGTCCCGTCGGCACTGTTGGAGACTGACTAGCATCACGGCATGATGATGTTCCACAGCAACCATTGCGAATAGATGTAACTGGGAGCTATCTACAGCTCAGCCGCTGCGTCGCAGCGATAATAACTTTGTTGATCATCCATTGCCCTTCCTGAGTTGGCAGTACTTTTTAGGAGTCACGGCTCGGTGACCCCGAACTGGGACGTCACTGCCTGGAGCATCAGGCAGTGACCTGCGTCTGGCAGTTGCACTTACCACGGCATGGCAGTCGCCTCACCTTACAACACCAACAAGTTAGATATGTAGCTATGTACTCGTGCCTGGTTGTACACCGAGTGGAGGGTTGTTCTAACAACATCAGGAAGCTATGCAAGGTTTTCTGATGTCAGATGAAGCAAGCATGAGCTCATTCGCATGGGCAAGGGGTGTAGCTCTAATAGCAGAGACATGCAACCATAAACCGAAATAGGAATGCCGTGATGCGCAAAAGCAACAGAGCAGAGGTCGATCAGCAATCAATCCATAAAACTTCAACTGACAGCTAAGAATCACAGGTACAGATATCGTGCTGCTTTCAACGAGAAGTCGGAGCTCTCTTTCGTCGAGACGCTTATTCGCCTCATTCCGCCTCGAGTCAGCAATCTGTTCGAAATGACGTAGCGCCTTCCTACATCTTACAGCTTCGCGATTACCGCTTCAAGTTTTCAGTGTCAGCACGGCATTACCTGTATTGAGGTACATCGCACCAGATTACAGGTATGCAGCACCTTTCGTGAAAGATTGGCATCGTCTGACCATCGGTACCGCATCTTGCGAAGACGCATATGCTTCTTCGTGCGTCATCCTTCAGATGACCAGCATGAACCAGCCGTTACCCTCGTCGATCCTTCAGGCACTCCATCTTGCGATGTGTATCCAATAATTTATCTCTTGATTCTCGCCACGAAATGTCTGACGATGTGTACCTCAACACTCTCATCATCTGTCAAGCACATCGGCCACTCGAATCAAGATGCGGCAGGATATTTGCCCACAGGCGCTGATCAAGTCATCTATTTTCTTACTCGTCGGATCCGACAAATACCGCATCTGAGACCCAGATCGGCAATCAGAGAAAGTATCATCACGGATACAGGGCGGTTACAGGCACTCTTAGACTCTGAGTTCCGGCTCAGAAAGCGTTCGCAGCAACTCTACATCGAACGTGTTCCAGCTTCATAGTTGAAAGGCTAATCCGAAGCGTTCTTCGCACCTCTTCAATATCACAACCACTGATAGCGACATCAACAGCTTAGACGAGCGGGTTCTTGTCGAGCATATTGTTACACCACTCGACGGCTGCACAAGACCCCACCGACAGCTGCCCGGGCAGACGAACGAGAAAAAAAGCGCCAATTTCTCCTATTAATGGATGGACTCTCTCAACTGACTACATGGCACATCAAAGTTTACACTAGCAGATTGCCACGCATAACCAACGCTGCAGTGTGCGAGTCAAGAAGGAACTTGCCGTCAAGAGATTGGATTTTGAGTTCGACATTGCAGTACCGTACATGCACCGCTCTCCGCAGTACGCGCGCCAATCACACCTTGAAGCAGAAACCACGGCTCTTGCGTCGATCATACCATTGTTTCCTCATCGTCTCTGCTTCTGCTTCTTACCAGGACGCTGACTCTCTCCTGACTCATCTTGTCGGCCTCGCCGACCGTTGTTCTGTACCAAACTACGAATGTCAACAGGTGCATCTGGATCGTCGTCGTCGTCGTCTTCCTGCTGCATATCTCTCTCATCCTCATCTTCATCGTCTTCGAAATCACCCTCGGACAAGTCCCCAGCCTCCTGAGCATTAACTGCTTTCGTCAGTGTTGGTTCTTGTGCGTCACATCGTGCAACTCACTGAAGTATCGGATTGCTCCCGGCCAGAGATCTTCTGCAAGGACGTTGGCAATGCCCTCTCCGTCCTCGTGTACCTCGACTTGTTGCTCCATCGGGTCTTCGCTCGGCAGTTCCGCTGGCTTTGCCTCCCCTTTCCCTACGCGAACTTGTTGTCGACGTTCTCTCTCTGTACGTACGGCTTTTGCTGATTCCTCTGCGCTCACCCATCGGCGATTCGAGATGAATGCAAACCACGTGAAGAAGCTGGTGTTTGCTCCGCTCCAGTTCTCTACTATACGCGCCAAAGCGTCAAACTCAGGCAGGTCTCGCTTCGACATGTCTCCGTCCTTCTGTCGTGCTTGCCACAACTTCAAGGCCCCATCCATGAGACCGTTAGTCATGTCCTTGCCCTTTTTCCATTGAATCCTGACCGGTTCTGATACGAGACCTGTCCACCCATCTTCTGCTCGTCGAAACCAAAGCTTTTTCTCCAGCACGGTGTCCTTGAACCATTCGTTCTCTGCAAACTCGAACCGAATAAGTAGACTCCGAGGATCTCCTAGATCATCGTTTTCACCAATCTTCTCCGGGCCCAGAGGTACTTCGAAGCGTGATACCTCCAGGTTGGTAAGACATTTGGCAAAGACTTCCGAGTCAGAGGGCTGAATGTAGGAGTCGATTTCCGGCGGTGCAGCTTCGAACACAAGTGGCCAGAAGTTGGGAATCTGTGAGACGAGTTCGCGACGTTTTGCAAATAATGACACGCCTTGGATGTACTGTTTACGGACTTTGTCGCACTCTTGATTAGATAGTGCCAACGAGTGGTGAATTGGACACACTCACTGATCTCCACATCGAGCTCATCAAACTCGTGTTCGAGCTCTGCCAATTGCTCGTAGGTGACGGTCGAAAGACCTTCGGGGACGGCCATGACTGCGACTGAAGTGCTTGCTATTTCCTGCGCTGCGAGCTGTTCAGCACGAGGTCCAACTTGTGAGTTTTTTGGCTTTTTGGAACACGCTCGTGCAAATCTGGGGAAAGCTTCAACGTCATGAATCCCCGGGTTTCGATCGGCAGTGAAGGCCACCGAACCACACATGACTCGCGGGCCGCGAAGCTTCATGCAACCACTTTCTGCAAAACAGCTTGCTACATGTTTTATGTTTGACTGATCCCATCTATGGTGAACGTGGAATGATCTATTGTCTTCCGATCAAGCATCACTGTGCTCCAAACATCTCTTCTCAGGAAACGCTTGCTACTTCACAATGAATTCCTGGACGTCAAGACGACCAGACGTCGCTGGAAATCTCTGCGTAGACAAACATAGTCACATACCATCGTGAGTCACTAGCAAACTTCACTCCTCCCGAAAGATATATGAGAACCTTTCTTCATTGGAACTCCTGGCGACAGAAACGAAAGAAATTCACACGATCTTCACATCGCCAACATGGGAGGAAACGCTTTCAACGAGACCCCAGATGGTCAACAACCAGTCCACATCACTCGACTTGAGACGTCAAGGTACGAAGTTCTTCGCCAGCATGCACTCGAAGCTCTCCGACTACATTTCCACCATCGCATTTCTCCAAAGGACGTCCCTGAAAAGAACGACCACGGTGATGTCGACATCCTTGTCTCCGGCCCGAAGCATGACTACTCCATTGCCGATATGTCTTCTTGGCTTGACTCCATCAGGCACAAAGATGGTGGAGAAATGTGCCACTTTGCAGTCACAGTCCCTGGAACCGTGGACACCCATGCACAGATCGATGTCCACCTGTGCAAAGACAATATCGAATGGCTCGCCTTCATGCAGTCCTACGGCGATCTGTGGGGCATCCTTGGCACGGCCATCCGCGGTTACGGATTGACTGCTACCGACACTGGTCTCCACGTACGCATTCAGGAGATGGAGAAGAGAGACAAGAAGGGTTCACGTATCCTCTTGAGCGACAGTCCGGGTGCAGTCTTGGCTTTCCTTGGTCTTGATGCCGAGGAGTACCAATGTGGTTTTGCGACGGAGCAACGCCTTTTCGAGTGGTTGTCAAATTGCCGCCTCATCAATGCCGCAACGTTCGCCCGTGACCCCGAGACGAGCGACGAGCGCCGCAGACACGAAAGACCAATGTTTGCACGATTCGTGACATGGATCGCTGCCAATCCAGACAATCGCGAACCCCTCGAGCTGAAGCCAACCAGGGAGACAACTGTCGTCAAAGCACTCAAAGTTTTTGGAAAAGAGGATACTTACCAGTGCAAGCGACAGAAAGCACTCCACGACATTGCCGAGGACAAGGCACGCATCATCATTGTGGCTATATTGGTTTCGGGTGGTCTGAAGCAAGACAAGGCGAACCTCCTGGTCCGCGGCCTCAAGCGTTGGACATACCTGGACGGCCAGCAGATGCATATCCTCGATCATGCGCAGATGGAGGAAGCCTCGCAGATCCGGCTAGCCGCCCTCCTTGACGACGCAGGCTACGAACTGCAGCCCCGCTACATTCTCTGGATTGGCCAACACCGCGACGACATCAAAGCTTTGGAGAAGGGTCGCATGAAGGTCGCCAAAGTCTCCAAGATTGACGAGTGAGGCCGGGAGAAGGCTACAGGGCAACAAGGTTAGTCATAGGGAGGCTGGAGCGGAAGCGGTTCGCAAACCGAAATGATCACAGGAGCAGCTTGAGTGCCACCGAGGTTTTGAATGGGAGAATCCTTTTTCACGGATCACGAGAAGAGCTCGCGATCGAGCACGGAAACGAGTGCAACCTACTTATTCCCGTATGTAACAAGTACAATGAAGGGTACATGCCTCTTCTAGCACGAACATGAGCACAATACTATCGACACTTATACATACACATCTCAGATTCCAAATCTCTTTGCTTCAACGGGACTATCATGTCCGGCAAACCCCATAGTGAAGGGTTTCCCACACTTCGGTGTGTCCGGCCATCCCGCCCTAACGGACGAACGCAAACTGCCCAGGTTGCACAACAGATAGGTTCGCCATGCAGCAACTAGATCTGCCAGGTGATAGGCGAGGTTCGCATACTGACTCGTGGTTTCCAATGAAAGTCCGGCCGAGGCCGGTACTACCCCACGTGACCATGACTTTACACTAAGACACGGTATATTTCGTGGGGTGAAACGTTGCACCAACAAAGCATAACAATTGCATAATAAAGGATTACATCCGGGACGCTGCCCGGTTTCGCCAATTGTTGGTAGCGAACAATGCCATATCGAGCAAATGCAATGCAATCAATTAAGCTTCAACACAGTCAGTACTGTATCGACTCAGATCAGACAGGTATACCTTATCACGATGACGAGTGTCTATCACATAACTAGAGGGAATTGGTCTCCTTGGCTCGAAGCCAGCGTAAGATACGATACAGGCAATGTTACTGCTAGGTGTCGGCTCCGTCACTTTGTTTCTAACAGTTATTGGCAGCATCTTCCCGCTCACCCAACTCTACCGACTAATTCCAGCAAGCCACAATATGGAGAATAGGCAAGAAACAGGAGCCGATAAGGGCCTGGACCGGGCGAAGACACTGCAAGCTACGCCCGCACGAGAGAGATAGTGTGGGAGGCGCAACCTTATCCTCCTGCAATCACGAGTCACCACTCCTCAGGAGGATCGCAAGCACCTCATGGTTGCAGCAGCCAGCCGTGAGTCTTACATGGTTGCATATGAACTACTGTAGCACATGGGCAAAGTCGGTAAGTACCTTACCAGGTCCAATCACACGGCAGATGCTGTATTCATGAGCTACATGCCATTCTCTTGCAACCCTGACCGAAATTTCATAATGGCATGGGCATATAAGCTACGATACACGAGTACGAACGGACAGGGGAGCTATGCTGTTGAGCAAGGTTTCACGACGGTTCTGATCATCGGTCCTTGCCGAGCAAAGCGCATATCACATCTCCTTTCAAGTATGTCTTGATTATACCCGGTCACGATGAACATCACTTGCCGCTTGAACCTTCTAATGAGGACTGAATTACACTCTATTTACCGAACCTTCTCTAGCACATGAAATGCAGTCATGCATTCATCACTCCTGTATACAACTGGCCTGCCCGCTGGTTTCAATAATCCGCCATCACCGGGTCTCCGTCCCGAAGCCGTTCCTGATCCTTTCCGCGATCCACACGATTCACAGCACAAGCTTAAGATCATCTTACCGGTTATCACCTATACCAGCCGTGTTTCAAGGAAGCTCTGCGACACCAGAGCCGGTATGACACATGATCAGACACCAGAGACTCGATCAACCCCGATCGCAACGGTTAGTCTTCCCGTGGACACTTGCCAAGCGGACACTGCTCCTTCGCTTCGATGTCCCTCATTTTTACGCACGAACCTATGTCTGCCAACCTCAGACGATGTTGCAATTAGGCAATTACCGCGCCGTCTTCTCAGGGCCCGCTCCGCGGCCTCGGAGATCGTCCCGCGGTCGCTATCTCGTTCCTCCAACAGAGCGCTGGATTGGTCGAAAAGCTATCTCGCCGCGGAGTATTCCCAGTTCATCCCGAGTGCATGAACCATCAAATCAACCATTTAAGCGACATGAGCCGATAAGCAACCACACCAGCCTGCACTAAACGGGCAATGTGACGCGCACCAACATTTTCGCAATGCGATGTATACTTCGTCGTACTCGGTGAAAACAGTGACGCGGTGGATACGTTCACGCGCACCATTCGGACGTTGTGCTTCCTCCACGGTCAGGAGATCGTGACAATGCATGAATACAAATCGGATTCCCGTACCTTTGACGTTGAAACACAATTCTGGGTTTTGACGGGCACGGAATCTCTATGCGGGCAATAGACTGACGGGCCGGTATGCAGCCGCGGCTTGATCCAGGGCTGGTCGTTTCGTCGGACCGACAGTGGTGGCGCCCGACTCAAGGGGCACAATAATAAACCAATCCTTCATTCGAATGCAGGTGCGGACGAGTTCGGGCGAGCGACAATACCCCGCTCACGATGCCGTCTCTCATTTCCGAAAAGCATTGCGTGAAGCAAGGCAGCGAAAAGCCATCTTCAGAATGATCGAGCACAAGATCAGTCGTGCATTCATCGAGTGTCGTCGGTATAGACGCAAAGGCTCGAAACTTTGCAAAGGGCTAACCACGAGCGAATATATCGGACTTTGGCACGAACCACGGACTTCGAAAAGTCAATTATAGTGTGATCATTTCCTTCTGCGTGGTACGGTGAAGCATAACTCTGTTTGCACGTTGCTTGGTGATCAAGCGAGAGTATATGAACGAGGCGACTCTAAGGCCACCTAATCGTTCTCACATACTTTAACCGCGCGATGTAGCGATATTTGGATGATTGACAGGCAGCTTATAGTCAACAAACGGCAGTATACACATTCTATAGACCGGAAAAGTCCATAGAATGGACTATTCATCTGTAGGTAAGTCCTCCTCCTCTTTTGACTAGATGCCAACCTCTCCAATGTCCACATCTACAGAAACAGATGTCAATGTGTTCATTTAGACACCACCTCATTCCCAACAGCAGCACCGCCTGCACCGCCGCTGGAAGCGCACCAACACCGACCGCGATCCTCCACCTTCCCATCACCGCCGCACTAACACAATACGTACAAACATGGAAGTTATAGAAATGGATGAACCTCCGCGCACCAACCTATAGCGAATTAGCATCGCACACTAGCGAAATACCTACTTAGGCTACTTTACCGCTACATACACTATACTCTATGTCTTCAGCTTAGGCTTTCTAGTGTTACTGTTTATTACTAGCCATATTTTCATCGCTTTCCTAAATTTCCAGAGAATCCGGATTCTGTCTGGAAGCACAGAGAAATATTCTGGATCGTTGGCCTCAGCATTTGACATGTAGACAGTTCGCCTGACAATTCCTTGTGCTCGTAGGCAGAATCTTCGCATACCTCTTCGGTGGCTACGGAGGAAGACTTCGAGGGAGAGTTGGAGGGAGAGTTGGAGGGAGGGCTGGAGGGAGACTTGGAGGGAGAGTTAGAGGGAGAGTTAGAAAGAGAGTTGGAGGGAGACTTGGAGGGAGAGTTGGAAGGAGACTTGGAAGGAGACTTGGAGGGAGGGTTGGAGGGAGAGTTGGAGGGAGGGTTGGAGGGAGACTAGTAGGGCGACCGCTCGAAGGCCGAATCGTTGTGCTAAGCTAGAAACACGACTGGCGTGCTTCCTTGTCGTGAAGTCAGATAGCGAATGTGGCATGCTTGCTGCACGAAGGGCGTCGACCAGAGTCACAGTGAAGCGAGTGAGAAAATGACGGAGTGCTTGGTGAGCTTGATTTCATGAAGAGTCTTGTTATACTCTGATCCTGTGTTCGATCGAGGATATCAAAGACGGCGCAGGTCTTCTTCGTCCACACCTTTATGCTCGAGTGATACGTGACCTGATGGATCATTCCATACTCTACAACAACTCCGGATTTCCGAACTTCTTCGCAAACATTCCGAGTGCCTTGATCGGGAAGATGAACTTGTAGTTGGGGTAAGAAATCATACTGGCGAACGTCAGTCAGCCGCCATCGCCCCTCAGAAGCACAGCAAATACTCACCAGCTCTTGTTGAAGACCCCCTCGATACTCTCCTGCTCCCACTCGCCATTCGCCTTCTGCCTCTGCATCAACAACCTACACGCTCGCCTCAGCGGCTCCGGATCATCGAAGCCGCACTCCAACAACCCAATGACGACCCACGCCGTCTGCACGACCTGGCTCTTCTCGTGCTGACACCACACGCCCGTCTCGCAACTCTTGTACGTCTCGCCCCACCCACCGTCGGCCATCTGGCGATCGAGAAAGAACTTGACCCCCTTGCGCACCCGCGCACTCCGCGCATACGTCTCCTTGACGCTGGCCAGCGCCTCGAGCGCAAACATGCCCGCGTACGTGAAGCAGATGCCCCACGCGCCGTACCAGCTGCCGTCGGACCGTTGCGCCTTGCGGATGTAGTCGACGGCGCGGTACTTGAACAGCGCGATGTCCTTCTCGCGGTACTTGTTGTCGATGCTGCCGAAGAGCGACAGCGCCGTCACCGTCGCCGTCGTGCATTCCGGGTAGTCGTACTCGACCATGATGCGCCCGAAGACCTCGGCTGCGTTGAGGAGTTCGAGCTTCTCGGAGCCGCGCGCGGGCTCGTAGGACGAGACGCCGCCGGTGGCGTTCTGCATTGTCAGGATCACGTCGATGGCGTCGTGGATGCGCTCGTCCGATACGGGCTGTGGTGCCCACGGCAGCGATTGCATCATCAGCACTGCTTTGAGGGCCTCGGACGTGGTGTCGGATACCGTGTAGCCTTGCTCGCGCGTGCTGAAGCCCCAGGCGCCCTTGCGGTTGTGGCGGTAGCAGGACTCGCGGTCGCGGCATTCTTCGCGGATCTGTTGGCTGTCGAGGTAGTCAAGGGCGGACTCGAGGACGGGCCGCCATTCGGGCTCGCGCTCGAGTCCCGCTTCGATGATCGCTTGGATCGCGAAAGATGTGTCCCAGGTCTGCACGCCGTTGGTACCGTTGGCGAGCATGCCTTCGTGCTTCACCCATAGAAAGTCGGCAAAGTGTGCCAGGTGCCTGGCGAAGGACTCGCTGTCGGGCCCGTCGTGGATGTAGCAGCACAGCGCGTTCATGGGCTGGTTCACAGGCGCCAGGTTGGCGAAGTCGGTGTTTTCGTCTTCGCGTTGAACCAGGTGCCATGTCCATGCCTCGGCGCGAGCGACAAGAGATTTCGTCCTGAAGAGCGGGATCCACAGCCACACGAGAAGGAAGTTGACCAAGTTCAGGAGCCACGATTTGGGATTGTAGTTGTCGGTGTCGGCAATGTCGTTTCTGTGCGAGCCGAATCTGATACTCTCGTATGGCTGTATGAACAGTTCTTGCCTCAGATCTCTGATCAGCTGGTTCTCCGGGTATGTGAATTTCTTCGACCAGATATACGACATGGGCAAGAAGACCTGTCGCATGTGGACCCACCACCTCCAAGGCGCAATCGGCATCCAGTCAGGTAGCAGCCAAAGCTCCGGAGGTACTGGATTGACAATATCCCAGCTAGTGACTCCCAACACACTCAAGTACCACTTCGCCCAATGTGGTCCATTCGTCGCTCCGCCCAGTTTGTGTAGCATAGCTCTTGCCTTGATCATCCTCGGATCTTCTGGACTCGCTCCCAATATCCTAAGAACAACGTAATTCATCGCGGTGCCGTAGACCGAGGTATGTCCCTCGATATGTAGACCCCACCCACCATCGTCTGGGTTCTGTCGCGCGAACAGATAGTTCTTGATCTCGATACTGTAATGCTCCGGAATAGGCGTGTTGGTCACATACCAGGTGATGATGAAACCTGGGAGGAGGAAGAGAGGGCCGCCGTACTCGCAGGTCCAGTTTCCGAGATTGCACTGCAGCTTCGAGAAGAACCTCAGGCCGTTCCGCGCGGCATCTAGTGGTTTAAGGGCTGCTGGTAATTCTGGAAGGCCGGTAGGGAGGCCAAGGTGGTATTTCTCTGGTATACTTTGCGGCCATTTTGCTGCCTCTTCCGGGGAGATGTATGTCCATATCTGCTGTCCTCGCTCATCGCGCATGCGCCATCTTGTGTAGTCCGTCTTTTGATCATGGGTGCTTCCTGCTACCGTGCCATTGGCATTGCCGTTGGCTTTCCTCGACGACATGGCTGGTCGCTGCTGTGTGCTAGACTTTGGGTGTACAATTTCAAGGTTGGTAAAATCGCGATATTGTTCCGTAAGATGCTTATGTCGGTGGTATCTCGTGCCTGTATCTTCCGAATCCCTTTGAGAAAAAGCAACCAAGTATTTTGCCGTTAATCAGCTTGCAGCACGTGAATCGTCAAAATAATCTAGGGGTGAAGTCGTACGACCGATTTAAGCATGTGAAAGCAAGCTCCAGACGCGCCGCACCGCGTTTCCTCGCGTCGTACACACAGCAAATGACTATACCTTATTATTTCACTCTGAGAAAGATATCACTTGGAAATGTGTTGCGTCTGATGCAAGCTCATCGCGTCATTTTATTTGAAGGTGCTTTATCATACGGCCTGTGACTTCGAACTTCTTCCCAAACGCCTTCGCTGGGTATCCTTTTGGAGGTCATTTTCCCCTATTTCTGCCATTAAACCGCGATATCCTTTTCCAGCACAGCAGACACCAAAGAGGGTCTGCCACTTTCAAATACCTTTGTGCCCATGACATCTCCGATGGCTTCTGTCAAACGATTCTTGAGCTCGTCGCCCTCAGGATGACCATTCGTGATATCCATTGCATCCCGCTCCAAGATCTCCAAGGCACTGAGCAGTGCCTGCACAACCCTGTTGGCCTGTTCCTTTTGTTGACTGTCGCTGACTCCCTGCTTCAACACCAGATCATAGACTTTGAGATTCGGCAGAATGAGACTGCGAATGCCAGGGGTTCCGGCAGCGCCTCGAAGTCCCAGAACGGCTCCGTAGTGCGTACCGAATGGCTTGTGTGAGTCCAGAAATGCTTTCAGCACAGAGCGAACGATACGCGGTTTCAGCGTGACGGCACTGTGGCTGAACCTTTTTGCTATTGAAGCAAGTAGCGATGCTGCGGTATCACGCAGAGTGAAGTGTGCTAGTGATCCGTCTGTTGTCGGGTTGCCGAGGTGCTTGCCAATCAGACAAGTCATGACCGGAGGCACGAGCGATGCTACGTATGGATCGATGAAGAGACTCGGGTTGTCCATGAGTGCGGCAAGCAATTGCAGCATCTGGTTGAGGACGAAAAGACTTTTGAGGTTGTGTGTGACCTTTTCGGAGATGTATTGGATGAAATAGGGGACGAGCTGGTGAAGACCAGGGTCTGAGCGCAAGCTCGCAAATGCGGCAGATCTATATTCATCGTTGGACTCGTCCAGAACTGCCTTGCATATCTGATCAAAGTATAGCTGGAGCTCTTTTGAGAGGATGTGCTTGACGAGAGGTTTGACCGAGACGTTGTCGTTGCCGCTGACAGCAGCAAGATTCGGATTCGCACCGGGTCCTTTTGGCAGAAGCTCTTGCTGTCTTTGGTCTGCGGCTGTGGGATTCTGCGGTATTGATGGCTGAACACCTTCAACGGCAAGCCAATGTGCTGTTACCGACATCTCTCGTGGGACCTTTGGAAGAGGCGCATTGATGAGCTTCTCAAAGTCGACTTCCTCATCTTCAATGTAGAACAGGGGCTGACCAGGTCCTATCGAAGCCTCGCCAAACCGTAAAGGTCGTGTAGATTCGTATCCGTAGAGAGGCTCGACATCAAGTAATCTGAGAGCTTGTGAGATGTCCTGTGTGCTCAAGGTTGTCCTTTTGCTGTGTCGCATAAATTTGAGAGCCTCTTCAATGACCTGGCTTATCCTGAATTCCACATCACGAGCCAATTGCTCAACCACCTCTTTGTTCAGAGATCCGACGCCAACCGACTCTGCGACATCTGTGATATTGTCCGAGTTCCAGATCGACATTGTGATAGCGCTACTCGTGAGTCCAGGCTGTCAAAGGCGCATGCGCAGTTCGTGGAGCAATCCGTCCGGCCGATGTTGTGCTCAAGCGATCATCGCGTATCGCGAAAGAAGGTTTGGACAATTTGTAAATATTCAGACCGCTTCTGGAAAAGAGATCTTCAAAGTGTGTTTGATGGAGGTAACTGCAGGGGTGCGGTAGTCCAGGAATGCTTGGAAATTGTGTCCACTTCGATGTCGATAGTCCGTTAAGACAGCAGCGTCCTCGCTTCACGTGTGCCAGAGACGTGATTAGTTGGTATATCGTGCAGTAAACTATTGTCGCGTCAATATAATTCAAGTAACGATTAGACGATTAGTTGCGGTTGACTGAAGCTCGGTCCAGCACGTGCAGTTCTCCGCAATTCGGGACTCTCCGTCTTGGCATTGCGCGATGTGCAAAGCGAACAAAACGTGGGTCCACTCGGCGTGACATGACATGCTGCATTCTGCACGTCGCACTGCTTTTTACCCAGGCACAACCTGCCAACCTGCCTGGAACCCTGGTCGACGAACCATTGCCCAGCTTCTGAGCACCACCTGTGGTTGATCACTGACCACGGTCTGTCGTAGCACAAACGTCTGCTAGCGATAGCCGACCGCAACTTCACATGATAATCGCAGGAACCGCTGTCAAGCTCGCGGCTCTCCGCAAAGCCAAATCACCACGACTGCGACTGGATGTTATTGATGAGCAGGCATCATGAAGCCAGAAGCCAGAAGCCCCGGTGCAAGCGATCAGGGGGTGAGACGCACGCGAAAACGCAATCAAAGAAGCGGCTCCGTGGATCGAAATTTTAGATTGTTACATTTGGCATGCCTCTACGCAGAATCGCATTATTGGCTTCGACGTACCTTTTAAAAGCATTGTCCAAGAAACTCGACTCCGCATTGGTTGGTAATCTTCCGTTGGCATCATCGTGCAGTCGTCAATGCGGTCCGGACTCTGCAGGCCGCAAACGCTAGCGATTGGATCTGCTTTACCCTGACCTTAGCTGGTTATCGTTATGTGACCGTCTCTTGACCATCTCTTGTTTCTCTGCAGACGACCCGCTCCGCCTACGGAAGTACTCACACTACTTTCCACTGGATAGTATCCACCCGAGCTACGACTCAGTCTGTGTTTCTTGCGCGAGCTTCGATAACATGCCGCAACCCACGTCACTTGCGTGAGACAAAGTTCCCACTTGCAGGGAAGGAGCAGCAATGACCTGGGAGATCAATAGAGGCAGCCACGGTGCGGGCCTCTGTTCGGTGGCCGCTTCCACTGATCAGCACAGGTATATAAGTCTCGAGACGCATCTCGCTCAGGTAGGCTACACGAGGTTTTTCGTCTGTATCTTCATCCCTGTCACATTCAATATCAATATGTCTCCATCATTCACCGCTGCCATGGCGCTGGCAGCATGCAGTCTTGTCAGTGCTGCCAAGGTCTGCACTAACGTCACCGTCCCTGTCAACATCATGGCTCGCCAAGGTGTGTTTGACGTTCCAGAAATCGCATCAAACTACGATGCGACTATGTTCGCTCTCAACTTCACCAAGCAAGGCACCAACTTCACCGATGTCGCTCTTCGTGGATACCAGACTGTTCAAGGCATGTACAACATCAGCGCCAAGTACTGCAAGCCGGACAATGACAGCAGCGCCAACCCCACGGTCCAAGTTCTCAGTCACGGAATTGGTTTCGACAAGAGCTACTGGGACCTTCCCTACAACAACTACAACTACTCTTATACCGATATCGCCATCGCTAATGGGTTCCACACTGTCGCCATTGACCGCTTCGGTATCGGCAACAGCTCACATGCGGACCCATTGAACATCGTTCAGGCCCCAGCCGAGGTTTCTGCTACTTACGAGATCACCCAGATGCTTCGCGCTGGTACATTCCCATCCGTCCCAACCAAGTTTAGCAAGACTGTTCACGTCGGTCACTCTTTTGGGTCTGCTCAAACCTACCTCCTCAGTGCTCTACACCCAAACATCACCGACGGTATCGTCCTGACTGGTTTCTCCATGAACGGCACCTGGTTGGCCCAGACTCTCGCCGACTGGAACTTGCACCTCGCTCGCCTCAACCAGCCTCTCAGATTCGGCAACCAGACCTTGAAGTCGACCATGGGCAGCTGGGGCAACTGGCGCCAGTACATGGTAGGATCCCTCGTCAACACCGTTGAGATTGGTCTCAGCTACGTCGGCGTCGACCTCTCCTCCTCGGATATCTGGCAAGAAATCGCGACCACCGAAGTCGGCGATCTCATCAACGGCTGGAACCAAACAGTCGTCCAATTGAACTACCCCAATGGATACCTGACCTGGTCCGACTTCACCTCCAATATCTTTGCATTCCTCCTCCCAAACTACTTTGACCTCGGCATCGGCATCTTCGCCGAGATGACCAAGCAGCCAGTGACTCCTGGTGAGATCTTCACCCTCGCAAACGGTGCTCCAATGATCAACACCTTCAAGGGCCCAGTACAGGTCTTCACCGGCGAGAACGACAACATTTACTGTGGTGGCGACTGTCTGGCTACTGGTGGTGCTGCCGCAAGTGTTCCGGCTGCTGTCAGCAAGAACTTCCCAAATGCTTCTGCTTTTGAGGCTTACATCCAACCAAACACGGGTCACGGTATCAACTTCCACTACAACTCCACTGCTGGCTACGAGGTCATTCAGAACTGGCTCTCCAGCCACGGTCTTGGAAGCTCTTAAACTAAACGACTCTAGGGAGAAGTGTCGTATTTGAAGCCTCATCAGGCTTAATGTCTAGACATGCGGTCCACGGTTCATAGCCACTTGTACATAATAGAAGAAATCAGTTGTAAGATTAAAGTCGGCGCATGCATGTTTATTGACTTGTTCTTGTATAGTGATTCATACAAAAGTCGAAGCTGCGAATGTGAAATGATCCTAATGCTTCAATGCACAACTAAAGGTACTGTACCTTATGCTCATCTGTACAACCCCACATGCCTGCATTCAGCGCCAAGAAATGCGTCACCGCGCTTTTTTGTTTTTGTAGAGCTTCTCCAACTGCTTGCCAACTCAATTCGCAATCAATTAATTACAGCAACCCAGTCAATCAACGACCAAGACTCCTACAATGGCACTCGAAGTCTTGAGAGAACATCCAGATATCTCGGAGTTCACACCTCTATCAACACACCAAGAAGCGACACCCAGCAGTTTCTACAGCAGCAAACCCGTCCTGCACTACACCTCATCCTGCACCCTCCACATCTCGCAATCAGCTCTTTCACATCCAGCCTTCGCCCAATTAGCCCCCAACAGCACAGCCGCAAACGGCACCAGCAATGGCACATCAGAAGAACAAATCTCGCTCCAAGTAGAAGCATACATAACATCCTCGAACCTAACTCTCTGGTCCCCCAGCACCTCCAGCGGCGTAGCCCTACCGTACCCATTCATCAGCCTACACGCCCAACAAGGCCACAGTCTGTACATGCAACTGATCTTGTCCGACGCCAAGAACACGGCCGACGAGGACCTGGAAACCCTAGAAGTGCATCTGACACCGACCCCATCGACGTCAGACACCGCGCCGGAAGAGAGCACTACAATCTCCGGCCGCACGCAAACGCCCGCGCAGCAATTATACGCCGCCGTCTCGGCCTGCGCCGATCTGCACCCGGACCCGTCATCCGACGACGACGGCGAAGACGGGAACGAGGACGGAGGAGTAGAAGGCTACGAGAGCGCGGCGCCGGGCGCCGGCGGCTGGATCACGGCGGAGAATATGGCGCAGTTCATGGACGAGGACGGGAACTTCAGGATGCCGGAACACGTTGCTGGGGCCGGAGTGGCTGATGCGGGCGAGATTGGCGACGAGGGCGAGGAGGAGGGGCTGGAGAGGGGACTGGGCATGGGTGCGGGACGGGTCAGGAGGGCGGAGGAGTTTGCTGATGCTGACGCCGAGGATGAGAGTAAGTGGAGAAGGACGGAGGGGTGACATGATGGCACGAGATGATGCGGAGGTGGTGATTGAGGATGTAGATATATATACCCATTGAGCTCACGGAGCTGGAGAACTTAAGTTGCTAAGCAGCGATACATCGGTGTTCTTTTTGTTTTGCTTTGACGGGCCCGGAGTAGCGCGTGCCTGCTAATGAATCCTCACGCCTCGACGTGCAGATAGACAACAAACCTGACATCATCCTCGCCGCACCTCATCATCATGCCCTGACTCTGCACAACCCTCATGCCCCAATCAAGCACAAACGCACTATTCCAACGCCGCGACCGCCACACCGAGTCACCGTCCCTCCCATCATGCCTATCAGTCCGCACCGCAGCACCGCCCGCAGCTCCCAGGAGGCGAACCGCCTCCTCCTCCTCTCCTTCATCCTCCGCAAACGGCTCACCATACTCAATCCTCAGCGCAGCGACCCAGCGCGCGATCAAGCCTTGTTTGCAATACGGTTCCGCCGTCCTCTCCGCATCAGCAAGGATGGTAATGTAGCACACCCACAGCACCCAGATGGTGTCCCGCTCGAGGGGACTGCCACGGAACACCTTCCCGTCCTCGCGATCCGAGCCGAAGATCCCAGTGGCGAATTGCACCCATGCATCGCCCGCCTCGCGTCGCATCACGGCGAAGACTTCTTCTAGACTCCAGATCGCCGAGCCGCTGAAGGACGCTGTTGTGGGCAGAGGCGGCCGCAGCGAGCGGTTGTATGCGCTCAGCCCTTCGCGGATGCTGGTCATGATGGTCATCTGGCCGTCGCGGTAGATCTGGGCGTTTCTCTGGTGCGCGTTGCGCGGCGAGGGGGAGGGCAGGTTCGCTGTCGCGGTGGATAGTTTGGTCATCTTCGGTACAAGTGATGTCACGATTGCGAACGCGATGCGTGGTAGGTAGGCTTGTCCTGGGCCTGAGAAGAGGAAGTCGTGGATCGCGGTGTCGTTGGTCGCTGGGTTCCGGGACGATGGGGACGAGAGATTTGATGCTGAGGGGTGCGGATCGATGGCGTTGATGGACAACCCGCGCTCGAGACGGGTTATGTAGTAGAATAGTTCGATCAGTGGGTCGGGTATGCTGGACCAGATGGCGGCGGGGTCTGTTGTTATGCTCGGTGGCGGAGCGCGCAGGTGGAATGTCGCTGCTTCTGAGTTCCAGGTGCCGTTTGTTTTGAAGTAGCCTGGATGGGACTTGCTGAGGAGGTGTTGCAGTGCCTCTGGTGGCGGTTTGAGGGTTTCCAACACACCGTCATGGGCGTTGGTGGAAAGGCAGAAGCCGTAGCCCATCAGCAACTCTCCGTTCGCTTTGGGCCCGTAGTTATTGTAGATTTGCGCGCCGGCGCGGTTAGATACGAGGGTACGTAGGGTGAAGCGACCGGGGTCGAAGGACCATTCGATCGGTGTTGAGGGGTCGTGGTTCAGAGTGTCGACGGTCGGAAAGAGGACAGGGAAATCTTTGCGGTCCGACGGCATGTTACTGAAGTCGAGCAGTACGGTTTGTCGTCCTTGCGGTCCAGTCTTGTAGGCTGTCCAGTACTTGCTGTCTTGAGGCTGTACAGATCTGGAACCGAAAGAACGAGAGGTGAAAACAGTTGCTGCCCACTTGAACAGATTCCTGTACACTTTGTCAGTCTACTGGCCGGGAAACTGGGACTGTTTCTTCGACTGACTCTGGAAGACAGACTTACGAGAGCGAATAGTCTCTGTACGATTGATGGTCCCTTGAAGCAAGCTTACGAAAGAAAACGATACTACGACTTACCAGGTATATGGCTTACTGTCAACACCATGTCGCTCAAGGACAATCACACCTTCTCTCCAGTACTGCTCCCATATTTCTTTCCTTTTCACGTAGACCAGATGCAGGTCTGTGCCTTCAATCCATCTGAGATCATCATCGTCGAAGAAGTTTGGGGTGCCGAACCCTTCTTCCGGAATAGGCAAAGTGTCCAGATATGGCTTCCAGAACGATTTCTCTCTATCTATCCATTGCGCCATGAGATAGAAGAAACCGAGTGCTTCGACAGTGAAAGCATCGGCGTTCTCCTTGAAGACCGGATATGTGTCGTCTACCATGGCGTTCAGTGCGGACAAAGATAGAGAATGAGGTCCGGTTATGATCGGAGTGCCTTCATCTAGTATCTCGGTCGCTCGTAATAATGTGCCAAACTCATCATCGCGACTGAGCTCGGTAGACGGGTGGAGGTATCCTCCATTGTCCTTGAACCACTGCTGGAGAGCCTCCATCAGGAAGCTGTGTTCCGGACTTGCTTGTAGTTATCTTTCGTGTGGATTGTCTTCTTCAAGAATAACCATAATGATCCTTCGCCAGGGTCCGATTCGATATACAGCGGTGTTCAAGCCAATGATTATCGTACATCCGAAAGGGTTTGATATAAATTCGAAGAGCTTCATGCAAATACGAGAATGTTAACTCCGATATCCCCGATGCATCTACACAAACTCCAGGTCGATGTCATCAATGGACCGACAGACCCGAGGGAGAGTCTACGAATACATTCGAGTTCCCTGAACTGTGATTCCTTCAATTATTGTACGTTACTCTGCAAAGATCCAATCATTGGTCTCACTCAATACCATTTTATTAAAAATCACAAATTCTCTCGTATCCGCAACAATGACTTCGCAGCAAAAGACCGCCGTCAATGTCGTTTTTGGAGCAATGACATTTGGCGAGGCCGGTGCTGAACAAGCTCGAGTACATGACCTGAAAGCAGCTGGAGACATTCTTGATGCTTTCCAGAAACATGGTCACAACGAAATTGACACTGCTCGTGCTTACGGTAATGGTACCTCGGAGACGATGCTCGGAGACCTCGAATGGCAGAAGCGAGGTATCGTAATGGATACCAAGTACTTTCCAACAGCCGGGAAGCCTGTAAGAAGCATCATCTCCGTTTCATCTCCGTTTTTAGACTGGCCACTGATTGTTGTTACATTACAGGTTCCCGCAGGATGGGATGACACTCTTCGCCACACACCAGAGATGCTCCGCGAGAACCTCATGAAGTCTCTCAAAGAGCTCAAAGCCGACAAGATCGACATGTGGTACCTTCACGGCCCGGACAGGACAACTCCTTACGAGATCACCATGAAAGCGGTCAACGACCTGTACAAGGAGGGCCACTTCAAGCGTCTGGGAATCAGCAACTACCAAAGCTGGGAGGTCGCCCAGATTTGTGAGATCTGCAAGACCAACGGCTACAAGATGCCAGACGTCTACCAAGGAGTATACAACGCACTTCACCGATCCGTCGAGCACGAACTGTTTCCTTGCCTGAGACACTACGGCGTTGCCTTTTACAACTACAACCCATTGGCCGGGGGCTATCTCACTAACCGCTACCACAGAGAGGACGCAGACAAGGACATCGAGGAGGGTGCACGTTTCGATCCAAAGCGATGGCAGGGCAAGATGTACCGCATGCGCTACTGGAAGGAGGAGTACTTTAACGCCCTGGATCTCTTGCGCCCAGTCGCTGCCAAGCATGGCTTTAGCGAGGCCGAGTGTGCTCTCCGATGGATGCAGCATCACAGTCAGTTGAAGCGCGAGACTGGGGATGCCATTATCATTGGTGCGTCGTCGGTGAAGCACATGGAGGAGAACATGGTCGATATGGAGAAGGGCCCGCTTCCGGAGGATGTTGTTCAGGCTCTCGACCAAGGTTGGGAAGGCTGCAAGGGCAGCTCCATCAAGTACTGGATGTAATGGCCTGGACAGACGTCTCGATGGCCTCTTCCAAAAAACAGACAGATCTCGTCAAATACTGAAAACACGCGTATATCGTTTTGTTGTGAAGGGTGTAAAAGGTAGACAATGAAAATTGCACTTGGTAGCGAGCACATATGCCTGTTTGAGCTCCTCAGGAAAAGACATGAATATACAGCTCTTTAGCGTGATCACAGCACTCAAGGAGCTGATCCATCTTTACTCCAACGACATTTCGAGCCTCAACGAGCAGCAGCGCACACAGTCAAACACAAAACACAATGCACAGGTATATAGATCTGTCTCCCTGGATATGAAACGCACCGAGTCATCGTATCTTGGCTAAAATGCGCGATTAACTACGGGAATATTGAGTCTCGGAACCATGACAGAAGCCTGACAGAATGCCAGACCAATTGAATCGAACCACTGCGTCTTCATGGAAGAATCCAAACAGCGCTGCCTTGTCCCTGGAATTAATTATAAAAGAAAAGAAGGAAAGGAAGAAAAGAAGCCGGGTGGAATTGAGGTCTAAGGTAGTCACGCAAAGCTTTCTTGCTTACCCCAGCTTTGTGCTGATTGGTCGGCTACCCGAGCGTGACTGCCGAGCTAGACCGAGACGACGACAGGACGACGATTGACTGGACTGCACCTCGATCTACACCATCGTTGCTGTTGTCGAGCTCTACGCACTACTTCCTACAACCAATCTCGATACCGTCGTCACAATGCTAGCCCAGAAGTTGATGCAGCAATCTGCCAGGCGCTGTAAGTCACTGCATCCTCATCTCGAGGCAGCAACAGCAGCAGCAGCGGCATCAGCATACTAACACCACCACAGTGGCCGCCCGCCAACCAACCTCGCTCCTCGCCGCGCGCCCAGCCTTCATCGTCGCCAGCAACGGCTTCCAGCAAAAGAGGTACAATTCCACCCCTGCCCCCACGTCCCGCGCTTCAGAACCCAACTAACAACACAGACTGGTCGAATCATCCAGCATCTCCTCGAAGACAGCACACGACGAGATCCTCGCCAAGCAGCGCCTGAACCGACCCGTCTCACCCCACCTCAGCATCTACAAGCCACAGATCACATGGTACGGCAGCGCGTTGAACCGCATCACCGGGTCCGCGCTGAGCGGGCTCTTCTACGTCTTCGGCGCCGCGTACCTGGTCGCACCCCTCACCGGATGGCACCTCGAGAGCGCCAGCATGGCGGCTGCGTTTGCCGCGTGGCCCGCCGCGCTCAAGGTGCTCGCGAAGCTGACGCTGGCGTTCCCGTTTACGTACCATAGCTTCAATGGCATCAGGCACTTGATGTGGGATATGGGTAGCATGATTACGAATCAGCAGGTGAAGACTACGGGGTGGACGGTTGTGGGGTTGAGTGTTGTGTCTGCGCTTGCGTTGGCTGTTATCTGAGAGGTAGATGAGGATGAGGGATTGAGGAGATGTGAAGGAGGGTGGAGATGAAGAGGGAGGAACACAGGCTCGATGGCATGGCATGGCATGCCAGTACCATACACAACGGGCTGCAGGACGGAGTTGAGTCCTTTTTTCTGTGCATAGTTCACACACTACAATTGCAATCGCTTTCAATCCTACGGTGCAGTCTCACCACTAAGCAAGATGCGTTCCTTCCAGACCGACAGCATCACCACCCAACCTCGCTCTAACATCTCTGATCAACGCCTTGGCCTCTTCAACCTCGAAGCCATCCTGACACAGCTCGTTTGCCAATTCCGTAGCCCTCTGCCACTCCTGACGCGCAAAACACCACCTACTCAACCACAACCTCGCCCGACTAGTCGTCTGCGTAACGCCAATACCAGTTGGCACCGCAGACGGCATGACGCCCGGCGGAATATCCTCCTCCTCGGGCCCATCCTCCTGCGCAAGACACAGCTCCATGTACGCCGCCGCCTCGTGCATATCGTCCATCTGCTCGTACAAACAGGCGATTTCAAAGAGCACATCGGCATTGAGCCGGCCGCCAACGGCGCCCATCAACGGATCCAGCGCCGCCGCACTGCTGGCCGTGCTCGCGGCGAACGACACACCGAGCCCCAGATCGCCGTTCTCGGCATGACTCTGCGCCGCGAGCGCGCGCTTGAACGCCTTGACCGCGTTGCCCAGCTTGCCGCAGCGCTTGAACGCCTCGCCGACGGCGGCCCACATCTTGGGGTCCCAGGGCTGCAGGGCGGCGGCGCGCTGGAAGTAGTAGAGGGCGTACGAGTTCATGTCCAGGATCTCGTAGCCCAGCCCCAGGCCGTGCCAGGCGCGGTAGTCCTTCTTGTTGGCGTCGACGGCGCGGCGGTACGACTCGATCGCCGCTTGCGTGTTCTTCAGCTCCAGGTACTCGTGGCCCATCAGCGTCCAGGCGGACAGGAAGGAGCGGTCCAGCGTCAGTGCGCGTCGGAAGTACATTAGTGCTTTTTCGTGCTCGGACGACTTGCTGTAGTGGTTCCCGATTATGCAGCAGGTTTCGGGTCGGAATTTGTCGGTTGCGGACGCGATCGAGGCGAGGTAGGAGAGCCGTGGGCGTTGGCCTTCCATCACGTACAGGATGTTGCTGTAGCTGTCGAGAGAGTCGAGCCGGTAGGGGTGGTCGGCCATTATGGAGGTGAAGATGCGGGCGGCTTCTTCAAAGTCTTTGGCGTGGTAGTGCAGCAGAGCTCGTTGTGTTTGGAGAAATGCGGAATTGGGGAAGACGTTGCTGATCTGGGTGATTTTATCGTGGATCTGGTCGTTGGCTTGATAGAGTTCCTGACTGCAATGAATCTGGAACAGAAATGCAGGCATGCTGGGTTTGATGTGCTGACATATCTCGGAGAGCTCCTCAATTGAGTCGATCAAGCTGGTCAACTCTTGCCATGCTCCCCAGTTCCATTCGTAGAGGCTCACACTCCTTATGAGCCATGTCTTGGCAAGTGCTTCATTCTTGGTTTTGAGCAAGATGACGGCATACAGATATTCGAGGAAACCGTCCGACTGGGTTTCTGCTTCGCTACTTCGCTCACTGAAATATCGATCGAGGGTCGTCGATATTGTCGTCAGCTCCTTGTTCATGGTGATAGGTCCGTCTGCTGGTCCGAGGATCATCTCGCTATCTTCCTCCTTTCGCTTTTCGCCGGCGATGTATTTGGCGTATAGAGCGAGGAATAGTGACTTTTGGCTCAGTCTGGGAGTCTGGGATGCCGGAGTTTGTACAATTCGTGGTGAGGCTGTCGCCCGGGCTTCTCCCTTCCCTGTTGCTCTACCAATGGTGGTATACGGTTGCCCCTGATCGCGATTGATGGGTTGTTGTGGTATGAGACTCGGTAATAAGGTGGCGGCGCACCTGTCGTACTCTCGACAATCGAAGAGGGACTTGGCCATGAGAAACTTTGGTAGTTCCTTGCGCTGCAGTCGCGCATCTGTAGTACTGGAAGGTGGATTAAATATCGTATCATTACTGGCGTCTCCCTCCGGCGAGTCAATTTCGGTATCTTCGTCCAGGTTGTCCTCTGTTTCAGATTCCGGTAACGAGTTGAGCAACTCTGCAGCCCTGTCCCTTGTCAATCTTGTATATCAATGAGATACACTCGTGTTTCTGACCATTTTGCAGAATGATATAAACATCGTTCATTACATGCTACGGCTGCTTGTTGTAGTTGTTTCTGTAGCTGTCGCAGATCCTCCCTCGAAAGATCAGACATGATGTTAGACTGTTTGATCTCATAAGCCGGTGGTCATGTTCCATTCATCTGTAGTGTCGAGAATGAGGTGGTTATAGTCCTGAGACAAAGGTGAAAGTGGGTCGCTTCAAGCATGCATCTGTCGAATCGTTTGTCGGGTCAGGCGCTCACGCCTTGGTTTGTTTCGAAATTGGTATTATGTCATCAATTGTGAGACGACCAAGAATGATTATATCTCGCTGTTCTGACGGCAAGAATAATGAGATCAGTTCACCTATTCTAAGGTATTTACATCACCATTTAACGCGTGCCAAGTCGTGTTCCGCGAACGCAACGCAACGCAACGCAACGCTGAACAAACAAAGCAAGGACGACTGATTCACTTCACTGCCTCCGTCTTGGCAGTATTTTCGGCCGATGTGAACGGATCTACCTCTATCGTGTAGAACGAGTGGGCCATAAGCGTCCATAAGGCCCCGAGTGATCTGCTCATTAGGACCCAGACAGCGGAACTTATATACAAACAGAGCAAAGAACGCGGACAAGGGTATCTATCGTCAATCAAATAAAACACAGTAAAACCTCCCGGCCACCTCGTACCAATCTCAATCAGCCTTCCGATTCGCCGCTGCCACCGCCGTCGTCGCGACGTAATCAGCCCTCCCGCCCATCTCGTCGGGCGAAGCCGTCAACGACTTCTCCCACTCCTCCATCAGATGACTCGCCGTGCGCCGCAGATTGCTGGGCGCGAGCTTGATCAGCGCTGGCCAGGGAATGCCTTCGCGGTTCGCCTGGCTGTCGAGGGTCGGGGAGAGGAGTTCGCCGAAATTGCGCGTGCTGGGAGCAGTTAGACCTAACATCGTGCCGCGTTTATCTTATGGTTAGGACACGTCACTCACGCTTTGACTGAATTCTGCCGCGCCGGTCGGCTAGAGTCCATGGCTTGTGCGTCGGCGGTCGCGATGTCTTTGCTGGTTCGGTCGGTGACGGGAGAGTCCCATGCGTCCCAGGCTTTGTCTTCGTCCCAGTCGTCGGTCGAGACGTGGGTGGTTTGTTTCGGACTGCTGAACTTCTTCACGGGTTTGCGCTTTACGGGCGAGACTGCTTGTGCGGGCTCGTCGAGGCCGTTTTCTTTCCAGAACGAACCGGCGGCATCGACTAGACCGTCTTCTTTCACGGGTTCTGTAGGTGTCGTCGGCGTCTCTTCTGGTGCTGGTAGTGGTTGTGGTTGTTTTGTGCTTGATGGTGCTGTGCTTTGCTTCTTTGCATCTCGATGGGGCCGGCCAGGTCGAGGACCATGACCGGCCCTGTTCATCGCCCTTTCGGCGCGGTGGCCTGTTGTATTCGAGCGTCCGAGTTGAGGATGCCGCTGCTGCTGTTGGGATCCGTTGACGCCTTCTTCGCCCACGGTGACTTGTCTAAGATCTTCGATGAATGTCCACAGGCCATCCTTGAAGTCCGAGGCCATCTGTCTACCAGTGCGAATCAGCACATCCCGGGGAAGGCCGAGATCAATAGTCTCATCCGCATGAAGAACCACCTCTTTTGTCAAGTCCGCATTCGTGGATGGTCGATGTGTAAGCGGTGGTCTCTGTAGTTGACTCGGTGTGTGTTCAGCCTGTGTATGTGGCACAGAATGATCGGTTCCAGATGTGGTGAGTAACGACAGGGTACGAGCGTGTCTTGATCCAGAAAAGACGGTCCTTCCGGACTGTTTTGTGCCGACCATCAATGCCTTCTTCCTCTCAATCTCGTGCGCACGCATGGCTGTCTCTGCTTCCTTGCTATTCGGACTCGGGAGCGCGAGACTCATCGGTCGCATCTTCTGTACCCGCTTCGCATCATGACGCTTCTTCTGCGCCTCGTGAGCCGCCCAATCTCTCTTCAGCTTCCTCAATTGTAGTTCGGCTCGGCCTAGCTCTTCCCTCAGTTCCAGGACTCGTCGCTCTTGAGCGGCAAGTGCAGTGAGAAATGTCGAGTCTGTTGGTCCAGTCGGAGATGTCAAGTCTTCTGGTACAGTGGCCGTCGTCATCCAGCGGGTAGGCGACGCAGGACCTTGAGCATTTGCAGCACCAGTAGGTACCGGGAGTGTTATACTCATGCGCTTGTTCTTTCTGTGATCGTTCATGGATAGCGTCCGCGAAGGTGGGTGACGAGAGTCTACGCTTGTGGAACGCAGACTCGCGGTGCGCGACTCAGTATATGCGGTGGTGCCCGTCGCGGCTTCATAATCGTCTGTTGTTGGTGTTGTCGGGTCGTCGCCAGGGTGCAGGAGGTTCTGGACTTCATGAGCGCCTGACAGCCTACCGCGTATGGGCTGGTGGTGCTCGTCCACACTCTCGGGCATTGTGAATAGAGAGGTGACAGCCAAAGGAGGCTCATTGTGTGTCATGACACAAGCAACCATAGGGTTGTGTGTTTGGCATGGGGCAATCTACGGTACAAGCCCGTTCCATCAATGACGAGCGGTAGATCCGCTAACGCTCAAGATGTGATATGATTAAAGTATATTTATCATTTATTAGAATACAATTTATTATCAAGAGAACTCTCCACTGCTGATGCATATCATTTCATTCATGATGCATATCAGAAACCGATGATCAGCATGATCCTCGATTAAGTAAGGTCACAGTCCCTGCTCAAGCCGTCAAATACCTTAAAAAGGGTTCCTGGAAATCACGACTCGGTATTGATCACCGTTTCAGGCGAAGCACCCACGGCAGGCTATACTCGACCACAAGACTCAACAACTCTGAGACAAACCAAATGCATTCAGGGTATTCAAAACGACCGCGCGCCATCGTTCAGCCTCGTGAAACATCTACAGCCCGCAATGCTGCGTGACTGTTTCCTATTCGGACCTTCCCTTGCCAGCTTTGTTTGCAGCTCTACTAAGCGCTCTGAGCACATCCATGCTATCAACTTGGCCGCCCGCCTTCTCTTTGCGCTCTTGGTCTCTATCCTCGAGTCTCTCGGCGCCAGAGGCCAGAATCTTGTCTGCCACTCGTTCGGCGCCTTGCCGGTATTGCTCAAGTCTGTGCAAGGAGTCGGCGAATGTGTCGATCTTGGACTCGAGGGGTATTGTTATCTCGTTGATCCGTGATTGAATATGTGCGAGTGTGTGGTTCGTGGTGGTTGCTTCCTCCTTCGAGGATGATGTGCCCATGAGAGCTTGTAGAATGTCTGCTTGAGATGGATCGAGTAGACTTGCGTCGATCTTCGAAGGATCCAGGTCCATCGGTTCTGTTTCGGGAACAGAGTCCGCCTGCGCTTTCGACGATGAAAGTAACTCATCCCAGCTACGCTTCTCTGCTTGCAGTCTGTTTTCTGTTAGCTACAGTGGTCATAGTCAAGACTCGTCCCGAACTCCACATACCTTGCGAGTTCAGTCTCCAGCTCCTGCAACTTCATAGCATTCTGAGCATTTCGCGGATTTGGCTTCTTGACTAATGCCGTTGCCGCTGTGTCCTCTCTGTCGAACCAGTTGCTGAGATCGTTGCGATTTCCAAAGTCACCAAGAAGTTCGTCGACAATCACACGTGCTAAACTCGTCAGCACTCTGACTGGCTTCTAAATTTGCAACACTTACCAGCATGCCTAGCTTGAGACTCATCCGGAGCCAACCCTCCAGACGGCTTCGGAGGAAGAGCCCTGTTGCCACACCACACAAGCAATTGCCGCATCCTGCGTGGCTCCGTCAAGTCTTGCGAGATGTGCTTGTAAAACTCCATCGTATTCACTTCCGAGTGAGGCACAGCGTTTGATGTCCCCGCGTCAATAAGTGATGATGCTCTCTTTCCTCGTATGCCCGAGCTACTCCGCCTGTGTCCATCTGCGCTGGTCTTGCGCATTTCTTTATTCCGCCGTATCACTGGCGTTTCCGCGAACACCAAGTCGATCTTGGTCATTCTTCGCTTCTTGTCCGTTCGTGGCTGAACCGTATTTGTGGTAACTCCAGCTTGTGTCGCTGGTGCTGGTTGTTTTGTTTGTTCCGGTTGCGATGCCTGTATAGTCGGCGCAGACGTCGGCGCGTCCACTGTCTTGGCTTTCTCCGTGAACACGTCTTCCATAGTCGTCGAGGGAGCCTTCTCTGCATCCTGATCATTGCTGGTCTCGCCGGATAGCCTCTTTGACCGCCTAGGTCGACCCGTTACTCCTGCATCTTCCTTTTCCGGCGTCACAGGTAGCGTCTTTCGCGATTTCTTCTTCGGTGGCTGTCTCGCTGGCGCTTCCTCCGCGGGTGCTGGTTGTTCGGTCTGGACTGGTTGTGCTACTGCTGGTTCTGGCTCTGGCTGCTGCGGTACTTTTGATTTGGATCTGGTCGATCGCGTGAATGCAAAACCCTCATCTTCCTCGTCGTATGCTATTTTACGCGTCAGCTTCTTGTTCGCGTCGAGCGTTCCGCGTTGTTTCCTTCGTGTCCCAGCTCATGCGACTATCATACAAAACCCAGTGTTGTGACTTACATTTCTTCTGTCGCGTACTCCTCGACATCGTGCCATTTGCCTTGCCATTCATCATTGGTTTCGCTACACCTCCAGCATTCTGCGACGCGCCTTTTGTTGTCGCATCCGTCTTCACTTTCTTCGCCGGCGGTTCGTCATCGTCGTCAAAGACATGCCGCGTAGTCCTTCGACGGTTGTTGTTGTTTGCGCTCGTGCGATTCATGGGCAATGGCTGTAATGGTGATCGGATGAGGACGGTAGTCATTGATTGACTCGAGGCTGGAAGCTGGGCGGGTTCGCGGAAGTCTGCGCGTCAGGCGATCAAGCCGTGATTAAATAATACTTTGTCGCATAACAATCCTGGATGTTAAGTTGACAGAAAGAGCGTCGTGAAGTCCTCGGAAGTGGTGTGTGTCGTCGCGTGCCTCTTGTGGTAGGCCGTTGCTTACCTTAATGATGCAGTGCTCAATCGCGAATCCTGAGGGGAACTTGGAGGTTGAATGTTTTGAATCTGGCTCAATCCGGACTAGCGTCCTTGGCGGTTGTTTACTGCATAACTGAGCATAAAAGGTCGTGTCTATCAAGTCACGAATATGGATTTTGACATTAATGAGACAAAAGTGAACGACTGGCACACAAACTACACAAATATTGACAGCAAGGTCGCCTCAAGGATTAGTCTAGGTCAAATCATGGTTGAAAATGCGGACATCTCTTGGATGGCGCGGATAACAGGAATGTTATTCTACATTGATAGTAGGAGTCCCTAGGATGTTGAATGAGCACCAGGCCCCAGAATATAACCTTGCCAGAGCTACAAGCTCTACGCCAGCTCTGTCGGGTGAGGTAAGACCTTCGACGATGGAGCAAAGCTGCCCTCGATCCTGCGCTTCGCCTCCTGCCTCTCCTCTTGGGACGGATTGACCTTTTGTCTGTCCGGCGTGTGTGGTGCGGTGCCAATGCAGTGTCCAATAGACATGCCGACGCGGACCTATTGTTGTCAGTGATGATGTACACTTCCTGGGTAGCGAAGCTTACCAAGGTCTCCAGCGCACCACTCGAGTTGTCGATCAGATCCTGATCGTATTGCATTACTCCAGGCTCGAAGAGCACTAAGAGGGTGCTTCCGCCTGATATCGTAGTCAGTATACCAACCGCAGGTTTCGTGGGTAGCAACTTACCAAACTTGAAGTAGCCCAGTTCCTCCGCTCTGTGGACCCGCTCTCCGGCCTTTCGTGTAATGATAGTACTTCCAACCATCATCGCACCTACACAGATAACCATGACACGACCGTGTTTCTCGCTGTCGATTGGAACAACAACTCTGATGTTTTCACCATAGACATCAAGTGCGCTTCGAATGGCCATAGGGTTGACAGTATAATACTCGCCATCGATGAGTTTGGGTTCTCCCATGATACCATCAACCGGTATATGGAAACGATGATAGTCTTGAGGTGCCAGCCTGAATATACCGAGGGCGCCGTTGTTGTATCGCTTCGCATCCTGTGGATAAGCATCGCCGAGCAATTTCTCGACCGAGAATTCACGCCCTTTGACCCAGATTCGCTGAGCGTCCTCAAGCTTGTTGAAGACCACAGTTCGGCAATCTGCAGGAGATGTGACGATCTCAGGGCGGTCTGGAGCGGAGCAGGGTCTTGCGTCAGGCTTGAGCTTGCGGTAAAAGAACTCGTTGAATGTTTTGAACTCCGATGTCGTTAGTAAAACTTCCGACATGTCGAGCTGATGGAAGTTGATGAAGCCTGGGACCTGAGCAGCAGAAGCCGGGTCATCGTACTTTCTGCCCTGCTTGAAAGACAACGAACGTAATAATCTGCGGATTCGCTTGGTCTCCATGTTGTCTTTACTCTTGTAACCCTTGTACAGCAACCGGATACCCAATCGTACATATACGCTCATTCTTTCCTCGTTGATCTGTCCAGTCAGACGGTCTTGGACAAGGATGTTGGCACTGTTTGCACCGATTCTGTAGCCACCGTAACTAATCTTGGTGATGACCTTGCTATACCACTTTCTTTGCGCCTGGCTGCTCGTGACGAATCCGCCCATAACAATATTATTAACTTTTCGCCAATCTTGCGAAGCGCAAGTCGCGATATGAGTGACAATGTCGGCGTCGGTTTTCTTGTGCAGTCGAGGTTGGTGGCAGATTGGACATTCTTGAATTTCGACGACATGCTCCTCGCCCCCTCGATCATCGTTGTACAGATCATCATCAGGTAGCATTTCACCCTTCCCTCCCGCCGTGCTATGGTGTGGGATTTCTTGTGTTGGTATTATTGATGTCGTGGAGCGATTATTCAAAGGCGTGTGTTCCTTGGAGCTCATCTGTGACCCTTGCGAGGGTGTAATGACACCAGAATTTCCGTCGGTACGGGTAAGGTTGGTCGACTGATTGCGTGCGGTAAGACTTGACGGAAGGCTTCCACGGATAATGTCACCAGCCGTACGATTCTGAGTCTTCTGTAGTTGATCCTCGAGACATATCACAGCCTGATCAATTGTCAACATCTGCTCATGGTCATTCTCGTCTGCGAAGCGCGTAAACCAGGTGTCGATTGTCGAGTTGCGCAAAGTAGAGCCAAGGGTATCCAGCATCGTGATCAGCTCGACCCTTTCGATGGTTCCGTTGTCGTCAGCGTCATATTGCTTCAGCATTGCTCTCCAGAATTGCTGTCGCAGAGCTTGATAAGGCATATACTTGGCTCTGATGTGTATTACCGGCGAGTGCTTGTCTTCCCACCGATCTTTGTGTTTCAGCTGGAGTGGAAGTGTGTAGTGTCGCAGATCTGGATCGTCCACGGCCTCACTGTCAACCTGAATTGATGGGGTACTATTACCGAAGTCATCGTGAATTGCTGGGCTGGAGGATCGCAGGTTACTGGTTGCATAAGGGCTACTTGTGGGTGGCATCTGTAAATCGTCCCTGTCGTCATTGATATTCAAAGAGTTCATCGAGTCCTCCTTCGAAAAGGTGGGTCGCTTGTTGCTGATACTAGTGCTTGAATTCGTTCGTGAAAGCTTTTGGATGTTGTTTGAAGATGAGTTGCGTGACCTCTGAAGATTGGCAGACGAGGTGGATCGGGACATGGGAATCTTCCATCTCGATCTTCTCGAATCTGGGATAGGCATGCCACCCGCATCTGGAGGATCAGGACATCTATAGAGGCCAGTCACGGGGTCGGCGACAGGTTGCACAGACTTGACGGTTTCCAGAGGAAAGTAGGTGGTACCTACGAAGTCGTTGCCCGAGAATTTGTCCTTGTCAACGACGGAGAAACTGACCGAGTAGTTGACTTCGTGCCTCAAGACTTGAAAGACTAATTTCTCGTCGAACACAGGGTTGAGGTTGTGACGTATAACGCGAGTTCTGAACGTTTTCTTGCCAAGGGAGGTGACGACGAAGGGATCCATATCAAAGGAGGTTCTCGTCATGTTTCGTTCTGGCGGGAGGTCGGTGACCTTTTGGATTTCCAAGAACATGACACCAGCAACATCACTCATACCAGTGAACTCATACGCGCGTTCCTTTGTTTTGCGCTTCAACTTGGCCAACCTGCGGCTTCTCTTGTGCTTCTTAGATTGTTCGCCATCCTTGCCGTCTATTTGACCGTCATATTGTGGATCCTCTTGGTCGTCGTCGTCGTCGTCGTCGTCATCCTCATCATCGACATCGTTTGGGTCAGCAGAGTCCAGGCGTGCGAGATCGTCCAAGTCGGCGTCTCCTTGCGATGAATCGGCCGCGACAAGGCCGTAGAATTTTTGGAGGATTTGCTGAGGCGTGGCTGTTGTATTTATAGGGTCGAAGACGGAGAACTTAAGGAGCACCTCGCCCGAAACAATACTGCTCTTCTTGCCGTGCCTTCTGCCCTGGAGCTTGTACCACTTCGCCTGAGCACATGTCAGTTGTCGGTAATCTTCACAGTTCCAAACCCAGTTGTATCTACCTCTTGAGATGTCTGCCCGTTCCTGAATATCTCTTCGAGAGCAATGTCGAACTGGCCCATATAGTCCTTGCTGAAGCGGTCTTTGTCCCAGCAGATAGCCTCAAGCAGCACACTCTCTATGCCTGTGATGGGCAGGTCGAATCTTTGGTTCCATTCCGGATTGAGTGTCTTTGGTACAACAGGAGTAGCTTCCCTCGAATCGCCAAGTGTCAGAACAAGGTACTGTGATGGTGTGAGCAGAGGTCTTCGGAGGTGCCGAGGTTTCGGAGCAGACGAACAGGATCGCTGGTACCACGTTTGTCCTTGGGGGCCAGGTCTTTGCCCTAGGCACGGTCAATGTTAGCACACCTTGATCCACGGCTGTGTTGGATTCAGAAGGCTGTGTTTACTTTGAGCACTTCTACTCTGAGGACGAGGCCCATGCCTTTATGATCGCCATGCTCTTTCATTCTTGCTGGAGTCCCGCTGTACGATGTGGCCCGGTTCGGACTTGGAGGCCCATTAGCTGAAGTGTTGCTCTTCCAGCGCTGCAAAGTAATATGTGACACGAGCTGAGGACGAGGCATTGTGGCGGCGCATTCATGCCAACTGCCAAGCTTGGCAGTGCTTGGCTCAGGATTGGGCGACGACGCCGAGCCAGCCAGCGGCGGAGTGTTGAGCAGGTTTACTCGTAGTTTTCTGGTTTTATTGGAGCAGGAGACGCTGCATGTTGTTTGAAATGAGAAGATACTGAGACAGTACGTCGTGTGTTGTTTCGTGATGTGAGGCACCAGCCGGTGAAGTGAATGGCGGAAGGCACGATTCGAGGCCTCGAACCGAAGTGGAATTGGAAACGGATTGCCATGAGGTCCACAGGCCCAATCGCGGTTTGAGGTTCTGCGGGGCGGGGCAGAGTAGGGCAGCACAATTGAATGGAAAGCACATCAAGGGTTCAGTTCAGGCACTTTGGCTGGTTGGCTCGCGGTCTAGAAACATCGCAGCAGTACAGTACATGTAGTACTGACCACGGTCAAATGAAGCGCATAAATATCGCATGTGCTCGTACATGGCAGTCATGGGTCTAGCCTGATATGCTATTGGTGTGCCGGACGGCTCGACACCATGTTCATCCAGCAGCCGGAATGGAGGAGCGGAGCTGAGCGAGACCAAGGTGGAGGATAATTGAGTCGATTGTGATCTCCTCCAGACTAACAATACTTTTCCATTCGCGACGCAGCAATCATTCGATGATAAACGACATTTCACAATACCGTGCTTTACTGCAGACACAGACATCAAAGTGCTACATGTACTGTGTAACTGTGTTCGACATTTAGAATCTATAAATAGTGCCAGTCGGATTTCCCGGCGACTCTCGCTGAATCAGAGCACACTACACTGTAGGAAGGTTGACTGTCCACGTATCTGGAATACGCATCTTGTTGCCTGCGAATTTGACATCAGGGCATGGTCTAAACATCATGTTATGGCAGAATTCGTCCGGCGACGAATAACCAACATGGTCATCTAGGAGGATTGATGCACCAAAGTCCGTTCACCTCACCTAGCTTCGAAAGACGAACAGAACCTTGAACATAATCCACCTTAAAAGACGTCTGCCTGTAGTATGTATCAGGCGTATGTCTAGACGTCTAGAATTACATCTGGAATATTACCAGGATCCGCGACACGGAACGTCAACTGACAATGACAGCACATCCAGACGCAAGGCAGCGAATATTGACGACAAAATTTCTCGAGATTTACTCTCTATACTCAACTTTCAGTCCTGAGATCTGGTGACTCCTGGCAACGGCTGAAAGGTGGAAGAGCTGAACAATGGTTTTCGGGCTTTTGTAGACAACTCGCACGCTGAATGCGTTGACTAAGGCAGGCTCCAACCCTATCTCCACGAGCAGGTCCAGTGGAACGAGCATTTCGCTCAGCTCTCCTCGAACACGTCGATGAGCTCCGGTTTATATAGATCGGAATATAGATCGGAAGATAAGGTAGAACCCCGCGAAGTGAAGATCCCTGCCCCTGATGCCGTATTCCCACTCACGTAGTGGTACGGTAAAGACGATGGTTGGCGGCATCACGTCAGGGACCTCGAAGTGACGCGTTGCATTCGCGGCTTCCTGATCTGACCGGGAAACGCAATCAAGCTTTGCCCACTGGGGTTAAGCTCACCGAAACAAGCAGCAGCGCGCTTGGCAACATTGGAAGATCCACGCGGTCCGCACGCCACATGTCGAGCTGAACCCGTGGACTTGATGATGATAATTAATCTGTCTCTGTCTCTTTCAATATGAAACACGCGCTCGTTCATTCATGAACGAAAATGACCTACGCTCAGCAAGATCATGCAAGCAGTTGAGAGCACCCATAAACAGCCTTCTCGAACGCTGGAGACCGTGAAATGAGCCGCGCAAGAATGCTGTGTTTTAGGCGCCCTTCGGACATAGACCCCGCGGGTTCCGACAGAATGAGTTATGAATAAATACAAGTTTCGCATGTCGTGTGAGGCGCACGTCAGCCTCCCGACCCTCCCGAACGGGGAAGACTGGATCCATTATTCACAGTTGTGATCGAGCGCCAGCGCTACGGTTCAATTTGCCGGCTGGTTGTCACAGAAGGCTGGCTTGTCCTGCGTGAAGACTGAAGACTGATGATTCACTAATAATAACTCGGCCCACTCCTTCGCTGCTACTGTACTGCACTTCCTAGGTTTCTCTCACTTTAGTCACCTCACTCTCTAACTGCACTGCACTGCTCACCTACATCGCAGTCACTCGCTACCCTACCCTACCATTCCTTTTCTCACAGCAGACCATGCACCTCTTTTCGCCATGGCTGGCGCTTTCTCTCGCGCTTTCCACCGTCAATGCCATACAAATCAATATCAACAGTGCGGATTCGGTTTCCACGGCCATGAGCGACATCGCATACGGAATGATGAAGTACTACACAGGCAATGAAACAGGAGCAAACATAGGTCAATTACCGGCGCCGTACTACTGGTGGGAAGCTGGTGCAATGTTTGGGACCATGATCGAATACTGGTATTGTACGTTGCGACACCCAACCCCAAGTTGCATTGTCCATCACGGCCAAGCCGCTAATACTCGCGACAGATACCGGCGACACCACATACAACGACGAGGTCAGTCAAGCCATCAGTTTCCAAGCTGGACCCAATGGCGATTTCATGCCTGCGAACCAGACCAAGGATGAAGGAAACGACGACCAAGTCTTCTGGGCTTTTGCTGCCATGACCGCCGCAGAACTCGGCTTTCCAAACCCAACTTCAGGCCCATCATGGCTGTCTATGGCACAGGCTGTGTTTAACGAGCAGATTGCAAGATGGGATACCTCGACGTGCGGTGGTGGTCTTCGATGGCAGATCTTCGCCTTCAACGGCGGTGTACGTTTGACCCAGAGTGCAATATCACCCTCATTTACTGACTACGATGACAGTACACCTACAAGAACGTCGCTTCCAACGGAGGTCTAATGCAATTAGGAGCACGCCTAGGACGGTACACCGGCAATCAGACATATATCGACTGGTCGGAAACGGCTTGGAATTGGTTCGAAACCTCGGTCCTGTACGACCCATCAACCAGCCAAATCTACGACGGAACCAGCGACGTTACCAATTGCACGACTGCCGATCATATTCAATGGACATACAACTATGGATTTTACATCGCTGGTCTGAGTTACATGTACAACCATACCGAGGACGCGAAATGGCTCACCCCTCTGACATCCATTCTGACCCAGACGTTCGAAACATTTGCTCCAGCAAGCAACAATAAAATCTTGATGGAGGTCGCCTGCGAACCGCTCGGAAACTGCGACTCAGACAACTTCTGCTTCAAAGGCTTTCTCGCCCGTTGGCTAGCCCTCGCTACGCAGCTGGCCCCTACTACTGCCGCCACCATAAACCCATATTTACAAGCCAATGGTCAAGGCGCAGCCGGACAGTGCGATGGAGGTAGCGACGGCATGACCTGCGGCTTCCGCTGGAACACGACAACTTGGGACGGCCTCTACGGCGTAGGCGAGCAGATGTCCGCCCTCTCAGCAGTGGGTGCCAATATGCTGCAACTCAAAGAACTGGCCGCGCCCCTGACCGCCAACACCGGAGGTACCAGCAAAAGCGACCCGAGCGCTGGTACGGGGAACCAGAACGCCAGACCTGATTTGCCGTCCGTTGCGACGAGGCCGATCACGACGGGCGATAAGGCTGGTGCGGCTATTGTCACCATTCTCGTCGTTATTTTCATGGTTGGTGGCGCCGCCTGGATGCTTTTCTTTGACTAGAAATTAGATACCCCCGATAGTAATGATGAACATGATCTAATCAAATACCGTACATCGTCTGGTAATATTCAATGCGTAACTACCACATCAAGACTATTCATCAATGAGGTTGGGAGAGTTCAATGTACGGTTATGACGGAACAACAGTATTCATGATTGGATGATACTAGATTGCCATCTTCGCTTTAACTCGCTTGAATCAGAGCTGATACCGTCCAATACGGTTCGTGATCGCCTCCGTGAACCAAATGGCATTTCCAGGACCGTAGTTAATACCAATATTGAACTCGAACGGCAGACTGACAGGCGCCACAACCGCCGTCTGAGGTTTTACGATTGAGGTGAAGGCACTCGTAGACTGATTGAAATAGACGAGCGTATTCTGCGTCGCAGTCGAGATCCAGATCCTGCCATCCCCGCTCAAAGTGTCCTCGGAGGGAAACGCAAGCGGCACAGGATACGTGTAAGCAGCGACCTCGCCCGTCTGCATGTCGAAGCGCCCCAATCCGTCACCCAAGAAGGCCGTGAACCAGATGTAGCGGCCTTCGGTCTCGACTCTGATCACGGCGGGACCCAGCAGAGATGCTGGCAATGGGAACTCGGTGATGGTCCCTGTCGCCGGGTCCAGTCGTCCCAGCTTCTGGCCCAGGAATTCGGCGAAGTAGGCCATGCCGTCCGAGGCGTAGAACATGCCGAGAGGAGACCCCTCGGGCGTGGGCACGGGGTAGTTTGTGAATTTCTCCGTCGCGTAGTCGAAGTAGCTGATGACGTTGCCCGTGGTCTGCGTGAAGTACATGCCATTGGGACCGGAGTAGAAGTCGTTGAATGGTTGGAGGTCACCGAGTGGGTTTGGAGGGGGCGGAGTGAAGACTCGTATCTCTTTGGTCGTGGTGTTCACCTGAACCATCTGGTTCCGAATGCCTGCGGTAATCATGAGCTCCTATTCTCACTGACTGCGTGTTCGGCGCACTTACCGTTCGAGGCATAGATGTTTCCATCTGCTCCCGGGCGAATAGCACAGGCAAGAGCAGTTCGGCCCGCCACATTAGGCAATGAAGTGTTGGACAGCGCAGGCAATGTCCAAGGAATCTCGTACTCCTCAATCGTGTCGGTCTTGTTGTCGAAGCGGAAGATCTTGTTTGCTAGAATATCCTCCCCCCACAGCGCTCCGTCTGGTCCGGTGCAAAGGTCGCAAGGCCCAGCTTCAGGCGTGGGCATGTCATAGTACTTGAAGTTCCCAACCGCGGGAGCTGGTGCCGCAGCTGTGATGGTCGATAGAGAGGCAAGCCCCCCGAGGAGAACTGTGATTGAAGCAATCATGGTGGAAGTGGAAAGGACGAACAGCACAAGATAGGATATGTAGAATTTGGAGGCAGATCAACTTAGGAGACCCAGCAGCAAGGAAAGACCAAGACGGTCCATTGTGTATACATACGAAATGCCGGCTGGAAGGACGAGCATCATCGACCTCGCCAGTCCCAAAACCCATACTCTGGGGAATCCGAGGATCAAGCCACGCCGCGGAACTCAGGTTGTTCGTGTGAGGCAAGCATCGGCATGCAACGGCCATGTTAGCACAAGATCTTCGTATGTCAGTTTTATGCTCAAACTCTTAGATTAGTGCCTCGGCAATGTGAGGAGATTATCGATCAGCGGGAGGACTGCTCACCTCAATCAATAAGCTTTCTGGGGAATCTCGAAGTGATCGGGCTAGTAGCTTGGCTTTCAGGCGTATCGCCATGTCTCTTCCCTTCAACTCTCGCGGTACTCTCGTTCACGCCATGCTGCTCTATGAGTCTATGACTGTCGTGGTCAGGCCATGGGGTAGGAAACACAATATTTGAAGGTCCCCGCGTGGTCGATAATGGTCTTCCGGGAAAGACTCTAGCAGCCTAGCTTGGCTGCTTAGCCTTCTAGGGCCACTCTTTGTCACGAGTCACGAGACTAACGAGTCACGACCGACAGTCCTGTGGTCGTCATCGTTGCACAGCTTTATGACTGTGGACAAGTCATAGGAGTTAGATTGATAGGGAGCCTGTCATGCGTATAATGTGGTAAGCATCACTGAAACAAGTCAAATCTTATAGTCTACAGCCTGGTGCCCAGATTAATATATGGACTACAATGTGCAATAGATCATTACTTCATGTCATTGACAGCTCATTTTGAGATAGACACCACATCGAGCGGCGAGCGGCTCGACGAGCGGCGCTCGCTCAAAATCGAGCGGTTAAGGGCAGCTTTTAACCATAAATCGAGCAGAATATCGAGCAGCTCGATTTTAAGCGAGCAGGGGCACTAACAGCGTAAATGAGCGGCTCGACTTTGAGTGGCTCGATTTTCTGCTTATAAAGGGCATCGAGCTGCTCCTTTTTAAGTACAATTAGTTTAAAATAGCTATAAATATAGGACATAGAGCTATGTAGTAGTAGCGTGGTAGTAGTATAGCTACTGTAGTAGCTATATTTTGTATTATCTAGTGCTATAACGCTACTACCAACTAGCGAAATATCTAGACCCCACTTCGAGCAGCGAGCAGCTCGCGAGCGAGCGAGCGGGAGCAACTCCTAGCCGGAAATCGAGCAGGATATCGAGCTGCTCGATTTCGAGCAAGCGCGAGCAGCTTTTATATAAATCAAGCCGCTCGATTGTGAGCCGCTTAAATTCGAGCTGCTCGATTTTATTAAATAGCTATAAATATAGGACATAAAGCTACGTGGTAGTAGCGTGGTAGTAGTATAGCTACTATAGCAACTAGAACTTGTATTATATAGTGCTATAACAATACTTATATAAATATTGAGCAGCTCGTGAGCAGCTTAATGCTCGATTCGAGCAGGACATCGAGCTGCTCGATTTCGAACGAGCGGGAGCTGGAAAATCCTGCTCTCTAAGCCAGCGAGCAGGAGCGGCAGGAATTGAGCTGCTCGACATCGAGCAGCTCGATTTTCGGCTCGAATCGAGCATTGAGCTGCTCACGAGCGGCTCGAAGTGGGGTCTAATAATATCAACCAAGCGGTTTAATTTTGAGCGAGCGCGGGCAGCTTCTAGCCATAAATCGAGCGGAACCTCAAGCGGCATTCATTAGAAATCACTAGACCCAATGATGAACGCAGACCAGTCCAGCAGGCAGCGTTTATTCACGTCCATTGAATAGATAGACCTAGAATCCTCAGTGGGCAGCCGTTAGGCAGATGGGCTGCCTATCAAACGCCAAGCCGCCTGATGGGCAGCTATAGGTGCCCGCGCCCATGCCTGCGCCCATTAGGCCGCCCAATACCCGACAGGCACACACACTTCTACCAGGCGGTGTTCGCTCATGCCCTTGAACGGACGGATCGCCGGATAGTCGGTCTAACGGGGCGCAGACGCTTTCTGCTCTCTGTAGGGTAGGACAACAGTCATGTCTGCGCATGCGGAAGTCCTGCCAGCAGTTGGTAGTAATAGCTTAACAAGTAGGAGAATTTAATTCCTTGTTAGGACACTAGAGGCGTCAAAGGCTCAAAGCTCGATTTATATAAAAGCTGCCCTCGTCCGCTCAGAATTGAGCGGCTCGATTTCCGCTTGATTCGTAGCTAAAATCTGCCCTCACCTGCTCGAACTCGAGCGGACGCCGCTCGACGAGCCGCCCACTGCTTGACGTAGACCCCACTTTGAGCAGCGAGCAGCTCGCCGAGCAGGAGTAGCTCCTAGCCAGAAATCGAGCAGGATATCGAGCTGCTCGATTTCGAGCGAGCGGGAGCCGAAAAATCCTGCTCCCTAAGCCGACGAGTAGGAGCAGCAGAAATCGAGCTGCTCAATATCGAGCGGCTCGATTTCCTGCTCAGATCGAGCATCGAGCTGCTCACGAGCTGCTCGAAGTGGGGTCTAGCTTGATGTGGGGTCTAGGGTAGACTCTATAGCATGGCTGTTAAAACAAGGCGACGGTACGACAGCGTGGCTATTGGAAGTTTGGAACAAGACGAGGCTAAAGGTAAAGCTGCAAAAAGAGCGGGATTTGAGTCAATGGCATGGAAGAAGCCTATGGGCGAATTCTCAGTGTCGATGGTAGCAGCAGCAGCGATGGCGTTGACAGTCGTAAGGCCTTCAATTGCCTAGTTGACAGCGACAGCAAGGTACGTGCTACTTAAGCTCATTCACAACTTCACAAGTAAGTGTGGCGGCGATAAAGTGTAATCACAGATGCGATGAAACTATCGCGACTGAGAGCTTACTAATTCAATGCTCTGACTCACTAGAAGGCCAGAGTGATAGTTATCAGCACCTTCACAGAATAAACAATATGAACGAGCTCAAATCCATACAATTACTACAGACGTCTTCTTATACTCGATAACTACAGGAGCACGTCGTTGCGCGTTCGCCAAGACTGCGGGTTCTCGGGGGTTGCTTACCTCATCACTGAGGCTCTGCGTGAAGTTCACCGTAGCAGCTTGGGACTTTATTGAATCTACTCAACACTCTTCATTGAAGTTGGATTATCTAGCTATGGAGACAAATTCAACTCGCCATGGCTTCTTCAATTACCAGCGGCGAATCACCCCACGGCCGAACTTTGGCTACTCTGGCGCCCGAGCTCATAGATCTGATCTTCAGTAACCTTCTCAAAGTGACGGATGAGCACTGCCACATTACAGGAGTGACCGACAGTGCTGAATCTGGAGATCGAAAAATCCGACCCAAAATCCATACAGCAATACTGCTCGCTAATCGTCGGCTCGCAAAGCTCGGTCGACGGTACCTGTACGGGGAGAACTCATTCGTCATCGTCAGATACGAATTTCCCAACGGACATCAACTCATACGAAAACTTCTCGTGAGATACGTCGCTAAGAAGCACATCAATGACTTTCAGCATCATGTTTTGAAGTACTCTTTCGCAATCAAGGAGGAACGGCCTAGTGGAAGACCAACGCAGGCTGGGAGGCTTCTGTTACGGGAATCGGATCTCGAGCCCTTTCTTCGCAAGCTACAGGTCTTGGTGTTCGCGAATCCTGCAGACCTTGTGTATCTCATCCCACCGTCATGGCCAACAGGTCGTCTTGGTACGAAATACATCCCGCCTGCAGTGAAGTGGTTGACATCGATCGTGGTCAACGAGACGTCGTTTCACGTCAAAGACAAGCAATCAGATGAGCGGCTCTTGAAGCATTTTCAGGTTCTGGGCGGGACCCGTGGTGTGATCGTTGTAAAGGGAGTCTCAGAAGACCTGCAAGAATCTGCGTCTGCACACCTGACAACTCGATTCGCCTTTGTGGAACCCATGGGTTGGACTCTGCTGCATTCGCTTAGAACATATGAGGACGCTGCTGGAGATATCTTCGATCTAGGTGAGCCGTTACCCCTGGTGCTACGAGAGGCCTATTCATTCTTGTTACAACTTGCGACTGAGAATCGTTTGACCAATCCGAATGGACCGAGCCCGGCTTTTGCGCCAACTCCAGGCCAGGGTACCCCCGAGCTTGCACGGATCAACCCTGATATATTGGATACATGGCAATGCGGTGTTCAGCTATTGACGATCGATCTGCTACTCACAAACATCGCGCTCGTGATGAGCGCCAAGTCCTATAACGGTTCCAGACTCATGGCACCACTCACTCAACAACTGATCCTATACCTCGACTGGCCACTTCACATCTTCGGAAAGAAACAAGAAATTGGCCTCCCAGCTGAACAGGCAGCTAGAGCGTATCACACCATAGTGATCGTACGAGGATTCGATCCTCTGCTGAATGGAGCGTTATTGGCGGAGCAAGAACAAGGGCTGAAGATGGCGCTGGACTTGATGAAGGACGATCCTCAGCTACTTGCTGACTTGGCCATAGTCCGTAAATGCATGAGAAACCCAGTAAGTCTGACGATCGAATTTCGCAGTCGTGGCCATCAATCACGCAAAACGAACATTTCACTGACCATGGTGATTTAGAAGATCTCGCCGCGACTGGATTACAGCAACAGTTGCTTCCGTCGTCGATGGCCTACACGCTGCAAATGGCCGCACATACTCGGGCCAATACACGAGGACTTTCACGGCTGGTTCGATGCGGCACTCCCACTGCATCCTGCAATGATCAACTACCTCAACATTCAAGCCGACAACCTGTACTACGACAGGAGAGCCACGGTCCCAGAGTTCCCCATAGACGATCCAAATGATCCTTTTTGGCAAGAAAAGATTCGCGAAATGAACGAAAAAAATGCCCGTCGCAAGAGCCAAGGATGAAACAATCACATGGCGTGTGGCTCTGCTGCAAATGAATGAGTGACGATGATGATAACGGATGCCTTTCAATGATATGATACTCCAGCATAACGATATAGAAAAACTATTTCCTGTCACGCTTTTTGTGCAAAACGTGTTCTCTGATTAGAGCCAACATCGAGCGGACGGGGGCAGCTTTTATATAAATCGAGCCGCTCGATTTCGACCGGCTCGATTTTCCGCTCGAAAAGGGCAACGAGCCGCTCTCGAGCGGCTCGATGTGGGGTTTATCTGTGATGACCGCAGGTAAACCCCACAACAAGCGGCTCAATCTTGAGCTGCTCAATATTGAGCGAGCGAGCGCAGCTTTTGGCCGCACATCGAGAGAAATCTCAAGCAGCTCGATTTCGCACGAGCAGGAACGGCAAAGGCCAGCTTAGCGAGCCGACGAGCAGGGCCAGTGTGAATCGAGCCGCTCAAAATCGAGCTGTTTGTTGTGAGGTCTAAGCACAATAAAACCGAAGAACTACATGTATTTTGTATGATCCTATCTCGCTTTTTGTGCAAAACTTGTTCTCTGATGACCGTAGGCATCTGACTGGTCAACTGGCAGAGATAGAACTGCCTGCGCCCATGCCCGCTGTTCCACAGATGCCAAGCTACCTAACAGACAGCAGGAAAGCGCCCCCGCCTTGCGACTGCTGCCCATCAAACGGCCCAATTACCCGCGAGGGCGGGCATGAGCGCGGGCAGACGGACAGATGAGCAGACACTGTTCACAAGCATGGGCAATCAAGTTCTATATATTTATATAGTTACTTAATATTCTGCTTGATTTATAGCTAAAAGCTGCGCTTACCTCCTCAAAATCGAGCGAGCGCTGCTTGTTGAGCAGCGCGCCGCTCAATGTAGGGTCAAGGTACAGCCTTATAGACCCCACAGCAGATGTGCATTTGTCCAGCGTGATAGCGCCCACCTGCGTCTATGAACAAATGAACAGTCTGTCTAGCAGACACAGGTCACAGACATGAAGTTACGCGTCCAAGGTCAGATAGACATGGGACGCGGACGCGGTCTTATATGTCTATAGTTGGCTGGTATAGCATCTATCGCCTATATCAGCTATGAAACAAGGACATGGTAGTAACGTGGTAGTAGCATAAGATTATTTACCATATAATATGTATAGATCCCACATCGAGCGGCGAGCAGCTTAACGAGCAGCGCTCGCTCGGTTTTAGACGGGCAAGGGCAGCTTTTAGCTACAGATTGAGCGGAATGTTGCGCGGCACAGTATCAATCACAAACACTGCCTGCCTGCTCGACAAAAGTCGAGCCACCAGTCTGTCTCAGAATCAAAGCCTCAGATAGCCGTCATGTTACATGTAGATCGATTGTGTATGAACCGCCCTCTTCTCGGACCATACAGCGCCGTTGCTGCTGGCGTGTCATATGCTCATCAGTAGATCCCACATCAGGCGGCGGGCGGCTCGTCAGGTAGCATCCGCCCGCGCGTGAGCCGCCCGATGTCGAGTCGCCCGATGTCGAGCCGCTTGAAATCGGGCGGACAGGGGCAGCATTGATATGAATCAGGCGGACAAGGGCAGCTTTTCGATTGCCAAGCCCGCCCGATTCCATTAAATAGCTATAAATATAGGACATATAGCTACGTGGTAGTAGCGTGGTAGTAGTATAGCTACTAAAGTAGTATTATACTAGTAGATAGACCCTATATTAAGCAGTGAGTGACTCGTTAAGTAGCGTCCGTCCGCCCAATTTTGAGCGGCTCAAAATCGGGCGGACAGGGGCAGCATTTATATAGATCGGGCGGACAGGGGCAGCATCTATATAAATCGAGCCGCTCGATGTTGAGATGTATATAGACGCTGCCCTCGTCCGCTCGATTTTGAGCGGCTCAAAATCGAGCGGCTCAATAGTCAATTAAGTAGCGTTATAGCACTAGATAATACAAATTCTAGTTACTATAGTAGCTATACTACTACCTCGCTACTACCACGCAGCTCTATATCCTATATTTATAGCTATCTAATAAAAACGAGCGGGCTCTCAAGCGGGAAATCGAGCCGCTTGAAATCAAGCGGCTCAATTTATGTAAAAGCTGCCCTCGTCTGCTCGATTTATACAAACGCTGCCCCCGCTCGCTCGATTTCGAGCGGCTCGATGTGGGCTCTAGTCATGTTACATGTAGATCGATTGAGTATGAACCGCCCTTCTTATTGTGGTCACGGAATAGCTGGAGGGAAGGCCTGATATGCTATACGAGTCCGTTCCGTTCTGAATGGTCCATACGACGAGTGATTGTATTATACGACGAGTGATTGTATTATACACAACTGTCTCCTCCCTAACAAGTCCATCGATCAGATAATGGCCATTGACGTGTCATGTAGAGCCCGTGTCCAACTCCCTAACCATCACCACTTCCATCACATCCTCTAAACCATAGGCTTCTCCATAGCCTCAACAACGCCCTGCTTAACCACGACCCTGGGCCTCGTGTTCCTCTGAAATACCTCTTTGGTACTCCATTCAGGACCCACGGGCTGCCTGAGCGCGCGCTCATACTGCTCCTTCCTCTCGTAACCATGCGGCAGCGCGCTCGCGAGGTACTTCTTGCCCTTGCGCTGCTGCGCCTCTGAGATGATCACGTTCTTCAACTGAGCGTCTTTGCGGTCGGCGGCGCGCACGCCCTCGACGCGCGTCTTGAACAGAGGGTTGTGCAGGTTCTTGGTGTTGGCTTTGCGCGTTCCCTTGGACAGGCCTGTTCCGGCCCAGTTGCCCCAGCCGGGCAGGAAGGTGCTGGTTTCTTTGGCGTCTTCGGTGCTTGTCTGTGCTGTCTTTTCGTCGGAGAAGGCGAGCTCCACGTCGTCGCCTGCAAAGGCGCGCGCGTGGTACGCTGCTTGTTGTGATGCCTTTGCTAGCATTGGGTTCGAGGGCTCGGAGTCCGAGTCGGAGGCGTCAGCGACGCTGGTGCCATTGGTGTACGGTACTGTGGTCCAGCCGTCGGTGTCGGGGGCGGAGGAGTTGGTGGCCTGGATTTGGCTCTTTGGTTGCTTGACTAGCTTGGAGGACTTCTTGGCTGCTGTGCCGTTGGTGGTGGCATTGATGTTCGTGGATGGGATATATTCTTGCGACTCGGACTGCTTCTTTGATTTCTTGCCGGTTGCGGCTGTCAGCCATGGGTCGTCGTCGTCGTCGACTGGTGCTGCTTTCGTCTCGACTGCCTGCGAAAGCCCACCTCTGCTGAGTATCGACTTTGGCTTTCGTGGTTGAGCTCCTTTGGTTATCGGACGATCAACAATGATTTCAGCATCATCCTCGGACTCGCTGCCCTCTTCCAACTCATCTCTCTTGAGTTTGGGCTGAGGTTTCTCGGCGGCCTTTGGCGCAGGTCCGAAGATGCGACGACCGACTGTGATATCAGCATCCTGGTCATCTTCAGACGCTTCACCAGCAAGCTCTCTGCGCATCTGCTCGACAGCTGCATCGTTGTCTGCCTTGCGGGCAGCATCAGCCCTCTTCATGAAAGCCATGCCTTCAATCCCCGAAGCTTTCTCATTGCCCTGAGCAGAGAGCTTGTCAAGTCTGCTCTTCAACTTGAGTTTTTCACGATCACTATCGTCGTCGAAGTCGGTGTCATCATCATCATCATCGTCCTCGCTCAAATCGCTGTTCGTCTCGTCGTCGTTGCGGACCTCCTTGCCTTCAATCCTTCTCCTCAGCTCCTCGTTCCTTCTCGCCATGTCGACCATGCCTTCTCTTGCATCGTCGTCCCAGACAGTACGTCCAGCCTTCTTAGCGCCCTTGGCCCACTTGCTTTCTCTATGCTTGGCGCCCATGCGCTCCTCTGCGCGGCGTCGATCTTGCTTCTCCTTCTCGTTGTCGTTAAGACCTTCACCTTCCGGGTCGAAAAAGTCCCGCTCTGCCTCGGCCTGACGTTCCCTTTCCTTGCGGTGAACACGCCTGTAGGACTTGGACTTGATCTTCTTAATGCGCCTGGCTTTGACTTCTTCTCTAAACATGAGCTCACGATTCTTGCGGAGCTCGGCTCGTCTGGCCATAACCTTGTCAAGAGGGATTTGCTTCATCTGCAGCTCCTCTGCTTGCTGAATTTGATCTTCTTCGTCGTCCTGCGTCTTTCGACCGAGGCCACTCTCCTCGAGGATGTTCTGAATGACGTTCTCCAATTCTGTCTGTGGCTTAGTTTGCTGGGTAGCGACCATGGTATTCGTGCCTGGCTTCTCCGATGCTGTTGGGTCCTGGAGCGGGAATTGCAGGAAGTCTGCGCGGCGGTTCTGAATGACAGTATCTCTCCATCTTTCGAGCGTCTCCTTTGCCTTTTGAGTCGCAGCACTTCGGTCAAGCTTATCCTGATGACGCTTTGGTAGAGGCGCATCGAGCTTTCCGGGTACTCCAGTCCTCTTCGACGGCTTGTCCGAAGCCAGAACCCTGAGTGACTTGCGCAGGGCCGGGTCCGTGACTGTCGGTAAGAGGTCGGAGATCTTGAGCTTCTGCGAGCTGGTGAGCCCAAAGTCAGAAGGCTGCTGTGATTCGTGAATGTCTGCGGAGCGAGGACCTGTCCTCTTCACCGGTGCATCTGTATCAAGAGAAGCGACGAGATCTTGCAGGTTCGACAACTTTTCAGGGTTGGCATCATCTGCTTCCGATTCTGGCTCCGAAGCAGAAGTCTCAGACTCAGCATCATCGTCTTCGTCGCCAGAGTATTCGTCCTCGTCCGAGCTGCCTTCTGTGGTTGTTCCTTTCCGAGCGTCTCTCATATCTTCGTCACTACTCTGAGGGTCGTCCAGCATAGTCGCAAGATCCACGCCTTCATCGCCAAATTCGTCGTCCTCTTCGCTTTCATCCATATCCTCATTCAGATCCATCTTTCTCTGAGTGACCTTGCTCTTTTTCTTCGGTTGCTGATCGGCCCTACTTCCTCTGAACGTGAATCCCTCAAACCTCTCCTCATCACTACTGCCAAATGCCTCGTCAGAATCAATATCACTGTCGCTGTCGTCTCCAATCTCCCCACCCATCCTCCACTCGTTGCCTTCCGAGTCACTGCCCATATCCTCCTCCTCGTCTAGACCACCGGACCTCGCACCATCTGTTCGCTTTGTCACAGTCTTGGACTGCAATCTGCGAGCGTTACTGGCGTGCTCCTCGTCATTGTCATCTTCTTCGTCGTCTTGTAACCTGCGGCGCTTCTGACGGGGCTCGAAACCCTCTACTTCTCCGAGACGGTGTTGAGCAATGCGGACCCTTTCCGGCTCAGCGCGTGACGCGATTGACAAAGCATTCAAGTTTCTCTTGTTCGACTTGTTGCGAGCGTTGGTCGGCTTATTGACCGAGACGGTGGATCGGGCTACTCTTGGAGGCATGATTGTGGCTTTGTGTGTACCGTGAGCTTACTTCTTTCGTGATCGAATACACTGCTAGCTGTATCGATCAAAGCTATACAGTCGGAGATGGTGCTCGTGACAAGAGTATCGAGAAACAGAAATGTCCAAGAAAGTAATGCGGCGATTCTCTTTCTCCAAAAAATTCCCAAATCTCCATCCCAAAATCCGGAGTCTTGGCATCGACATTTTCGAGCTTCGACTTCACCTCCGAAGGACCTCCGCAACTTGTGGGCTTCCATCATCTCTGCTATCACTGTTGCTTACCATCCTCTCGGATCTTCTCAATCACGGCCGAACGGTTACACCCTCCAGTCTCCTATCTTGACATCCGAATTTCGTCCACCAGACTCTCGCAATGCAGCCAACACAATCCCTCGCAGCCCGCGTCATGCGCAAACTGGCCCTCACGACTAAAAACGTCAACAAAGGCTTCTACAAAGGAACGCGCACCGGATCCATGGGCACACACACAAAGTACGGCGGCTACAGGCTCGACTGGGACAAAGTGCGCACATACCGCGTTCCTGACATCAGCGAGTTCAGAGTAAGTCTACATCCCCTCTCTCTCCAGTCACATACGTCTGCGCCGACATCCTACGATCGCATGATAATCAGCATGCAGTATCTATGAGATGGGCGGTGGAAACGGCTTCGAAACACATTATGGGACCCCAGCTGACAGCAACAGCTGACACCGTTCGTGCACCGCAATATCAAGGCAGGAAGTGAAACAAGCACCGGTTTGCCCGTGCTTGACGGAAAGATGTATCTCAAGTTGTGGAAGAATGAGGGCGGAGAGCCCACTGGCTACACCTTTTGAGGTGCATGCTTATCTGACGCATGACACGCGCTGGACGGAAGCGCGGGTCTCGTCTCGTCATAGTATGTACATGAGTTTGCCAACCGGTTTCGCATCCTCGAGATCAGTGCAGAAGGCTCGGGTGAAAGGAGGTTTGGCCGAAATGACAGGCGGCAGAGGACGATGAGCGACGAAGGCGGAGAGAGGCAGACACGGCTCGAGCGGGAACAGAGTATTGGGCTTTTGGGCAACACTGGGAGAGGGTCTCGGTGGAGGAAGGTATGAAATGCAGTCGGAAGCAGGGAGATATCCGAGCTGCGAAGGGCAAGATGTGGAGACAATGGCGGATGTTAAACCAAGCCGGGCATGGAGTCACCGCGGTACCCTTCAATCGAGGACAGGCTGGCCGATCGGTGGCGGAATACTCGATAGCCCTATGCTTCTGCTCACGGCGACTGGAAATGTAAGATCTGTAGAACAATCCGGGCACATAAGGTTGATTGATTAATCATACCCAGGGAGGATTAATATCGATTTAAACAATAATTTCACCTCAAGACACAAAGATTGTAGTACAAAATGCGAATAGAAAGCATTCTCAGGTATCATAGTATATCCCGACCAGGCTCGATCCAACCGAGAGCCAAAACACGAACAGAAATAGTCAACCAAGAACGCCAATATAAACCTTCATCCAATCCAGGTTGTCGCTTGCAGGACCTCTGGTCCTACGGGCATCTCAACATTATCGTTTCGTCATGTCGTCATGTCGTATATAACCACAGAGCCTGCTCCGCCGTCTTCAGTCCATCGCCATGATATCACCTTACCGGCGCTCCTGACGCTCCCCGCCTCTCAAGCTCAGACTGCAGACGACGCCAGATCCTACTGAGCGCGTGTCCCGGCTTCGCCTGCGGAGGAACCACCTTATCCTGAATCAACGTCTCGGCCATCGACTCATCAAAGACGGCGGCAACAGTTTCCGGCGCCGGCAAAGCAGGCGCTTGAGCGACATCGACCGCCCTCTTCGACGCGGCCCCGTACCCGCCCGTACTGCCGCCAAGCGCAGCGGACCAGGTCAAGTACCACGTCAGACTGGCGCCGCCGTCGAGGTTGTTGTAGTCGAAGTTCGGGTCGCTGAAGAAGGCGTAGCTGGTCGCGGGATCGATGATGGCGAGGTTGGCGTACAGGATACCTTTCCAGCCACCGACGACAGTGGGAGCGTAGCTCGAGAAGTTGTACTGGTTCCACTCCTCGGTGACGAATGTCTTTGTGCGGGTCAAAGTGCTGAACGGCATCAACGGCAGCATGTGGATGCCCTCGATGTACTCGATGTTCTGCCCGAAGTACGTCGTGTGGTCGATCTTGTTCTCGAACAAGATGCCAGAGACCTTGTTCGGGATGATTTGCGGTGGCTCGACGGTGTTGTTGTCCTGGTATAGGAAGTAGTTCTGCAAAGAACGGGCTTGCACGGCGAGCATTAGGTTTCCTCTGCCTTCCATGGCGGTGTCATTGATCGTGCGACCCCACATCTTGATTGCATACGCCGAATTGCTGTCTTCAGAAGATGACTCTTGGTCCTTGCCGTCACCGGACTCGAAAAGTCCTTTTGCCCAACTATGGCCGTGATACCAATCGAAAGACCGCGACATTGGGAAGTAAGGATCATTGGGTATCGAGTTGGCATAGTCACGGACCAGCATGTTTACCCAGGCCTTGTTGGTACCTTGCGTGAGCCAGGTAGGATCAAGGTATCCAATGACCGCAGCGGCGTAGACAAAGTAGCCGTAGTGGAAGTGGTGGTCGTTGTAGTAGGTATTGCCAAAGTCTTCACCAGAGTCGCCGGTTGTATAGGTGGCAGAAGAGACAGCACCACCCCAGGCAGATTCGTACACCAACGGGAAGATCTGGGTGTTGTTGACAAATGTGGCAAACGCAGACTCGAGCTTCTGGAGACCAGAATATGCAAGTGTCTTATTCTCGGCAATATCGTGAAGAGCATACACAATGGCAGCAAATTTGGCGAGGCCCTTGCCGCTGTAGTACATGCTATTCAGATCTGTCTGAGCGACAATATTTTCACTCAACTCGTAGGTTCCGGCTTGGTTGATGAGTTGTGCCGCCGCAGGAGAGACACTCCGAACGCTTCCAGTCGATGGTGTCCAAGGTGCGAAACCCATGTCGATTGGAAGATTCTGCTCGATCAAAGTCCATGACTGACCCAAAACAGCCGTCGCATATCCTTTGGTAGTCGTGACCAAAGTCAGGTCGGTGACACCAGTGTTGCTGGCTAAAGAAGCAACATGGTGAGGTAACGCCCACATCAGCAACTTCTGGCTTGCAATTCCACCTTGCGTCCAGCTCAGAGAATATGTACCCGTGTTACCTGCTACGGAGCCGTTGATAGAAGCAGCAGTAGGGTAGATGCCGGCAGCAGAATCGTAGACGGTCTTAGCGTCGCTTACTGCTGGAGTACTCGGAATCTTGCCGATCTGAATAGAGCCACTGAAGCCGGCAGTTCCCATGATGGTTTGCCCGTCGGTCAGCGTGAATGTGTTACCAGGGTACCCTGAGAAATCAGGTGTGACGTAAATCACCCAGCTGGTCCCATCATTCAACTTTGCTTGGTACTTGTACGTCTCTTTGTTAGCTACCTGGCCCATGTACATCAGAGACAGTATAGCAAAACTGCTCTGGATCAGAGGCGCAGCCTCGGAGTAGACCCCGGTGACGAAACCCATTCCTTGTATCACAGGAAACATGATGACACGCTTGGAAGTTGAGTTAGAGAGCAAATTGACATTGACAGAGAAGGCGGTCAACGTGTCTGTTGTCAAAGTGGTGCCATTGCCAAGTTCTGCCGCCGACAGGATCATGGGCTGGAGACCGAGCGGGTTGATGAAGTATTCCGGAGGGCTCCCAGGTGCAAAGGAGAGCTGCGAACGTTCGACATGAGAAATTGCCAATCCCCAGCTTTTGCAACCGCCAGAACCTTTAGACCATGTAATGGAGTAAGGGTGGGTGAAAACGGGATCAGCTTGGTCACCGAGGAAGAAGTTGGCGTAGAACTTGTTGGTCTCAAGCTTCTTTGATTGACTCTCAATACCAAGCCTCGGTACTGGATGGTCGGGTCTTTGCGGAATTTGGGCGGGAGGAGCATCTGTCTGGATCGGGACAAAGACATTTATCGAGATCATACTTGTGCCAGTGGTCTGGTGAGTAGCAGCGGTTGGTAAGCTGGTACTGGCAGTGTTTATTAGCGAGATAGTACTGGAAACGCTGGTCTCAACAGAGGTGGCAAAGGGCAGTGAAGTAGCTTCTCCAGAAGTTTCCAAGCTGGATATGGCAGTCTAATAATGTGTCAGTTTGGACTCACAAGAAGTGTATCAACTGGTAAATGCGAAAACCAAGTTGGCTAATCAGGACAAGGAGAACGCAGACTACACCAGTCCATCGAAAAAGGCGAGACGACAGTTTGGGTTGCAAAGGATATACGTACTCCAGTGGTTTGAGGAGTGGCGGTAGGGGCAGCTGTCTGGACTTGCGAAGGTGGAAGAGTGGTCAGCTCGGTGATGATAGTCGTTGACACCAGAGTTGTTGTGATCGTGAGAGGTGGCAGTTCAGAAGAGCTTGGTACCGGGGAGCTGCTGGCAGAAGAAGTCTCGACAAAGGAAGATGCAAGTTGAGATGAAGAGCTGCTACTACTCGCTGAACTAACAACGACACTGGAATATGGTGTGCTGCTGCTGCTACTCGACGTCGGGGTGGTCGAAGCCTGTGTAACTGTCGCAGTTGACTTGGAAGAGGTAGTTTTCGTGTACTTCAGCGTCACCGAGGTCCTGTCCCAAGGCGGTATCGTTTTTGTGTTCGAAGAGGCAGATGCGGTAGCGGTAGTGGTGTAGCTCCAGTATCCGGTCTCGACTATGGTCCCAGAAGAATATGTTTTGGTGACAGTATATGGAACTTCAACTTGGTATCTGGGGCCTTCTAGCGCGAGATTGACTCCTTGAGTGGCGTCTTGGGCTAGGATAGATGATATGACCGCTCCAGTTAGAGGTCCGGGCGGAGGACCTGACGGGCGTATCGCCGGGTGCGCTGAGGCGTCCTGAAACTGTGACGTGGTCAGCAACAAGCCCAAGGCAAGTGCACGACGAAAGCTCGGTCGGTCAATCATGTGGTGTGAAGAGAAGCGAGAAGGAGGAGCGTTAGAAGGGGGAGAAAGAAAAGTGGTAGCGGGGTATATCCCGCAAAATATATATATTCAGAAGTTCAGTCAAGTGAGGCAGCGAGACAATGTTGTTTGGTTTGTGTTGCACAAAGATGGCCAAGCAGACCAGGGTATGAGGTGGACGACCAACAATGGCCTGGTGATGGTACTTGGTGGTACGTAAAGTGGAGTCGGGCTTTTGTGGTAATCGTAAAAGTTCGGTAAATGGCAGAGATGGTAGAGACGCAGATAGAGTGGCTTTCGCTTGAGATTTTTGGAGTGTGTGCAAAGTGGCAGACGTGAAGAGTTCGTGATTGAGACTCGTGGTAGAGGTGGAAGAGTGGTAGAATTGTAAATTGGTCAGTATCCAACATCTCGGATATTCGGAGATAATCGTGTATAGTCATGCTCGTCGTCCCGGTGACAAAAGACAAAGAGGCGACTCGAGGTATGTCTCATGTTGTGAATGGGTGGCTCGACCGATGTGGCTTGAGGAATGCAGACAGACGGCTTCCGCCACGACTTCATCGCACATATGCAATTCCTACCTTGTGATGGCTTGCCTAGGATACGCATAGTATCTCTTTGTTCGTATCGAGTATCGGTGTTGTGCTCGATGTCTCGATTGAGATTTGTTGGGCTGACTGAGTGCAGCAATGTATGACAGGCAAAACGAAACTGGGTGGGGGTAAATGATGCGGTCGCGCAGGTGGGTAGCCAAGTAGGATACACAGAGGCTTGGAATAAGCAAACAATGAGAAGTGGATGTCAGATGAGGATAGGTACGACAGGATACAAGGGGCATTGTTCTACAAAGGCGCCATGTAATGTGCGGTATGATGGTGCAAGATGAGGTCAATAGAAGTCAGCTGCGAACCACGATAAACTTTGGAACACCTGCAGGAACAGTCGCAAGCGGGGTCGGCCGCACCTTCCACGCGCAGACGGCAGACGGGTGACCCTTGCGGTCTTGATCATTTGCGACCTCCACAAGGTCATTGTTCCATTGTTCATCTTGATTCCCATTCAAGCTCGACTGATACCACACCTCACGTGTGCATAGCTGGCTGGCTCAGCTGCTTCATTGCTCAAATCTGATCTCGAGCAAACATCACGCTGGCACCGCCGAAGCAGTCCGCGCAGGTACGAGGTAACATGTAACCAAGTTTCATGGTGGTACAGCATTAGATTCGGCATTGTGGATATCTGGGCTGTGAAACAAGGCTTATATGGCTTCTGCATAACACTGCATCGATATGTTTGCTTGGACAGTTCGTGGCACCTTGCTTGAACTTCATTCGGGCTCGTTACTGAATGTATCAGGACTATCAGCCATGGACCTGCGGTGACCCGATGTAGCTTTGTGTACCGATCAAAACAATCAACATAGTTGTCCATGGCTTGACCTAGTGATACGTTCATCACCATCAGATTGAGCACAGTGTGTACCTTTGAAATGTGGGCAGTAGATTCGAAGCAACAATTGTAACTTCATGCAAAAAGGTAGACTATCTCGCGCCAAAGCAAAAAAGGTAAAGCAAAAAGAAGTAACGAAGGATTTCGGTCAACGAAGGACTTCGGTCAGCAGAAAAAGAAGCACGCCATGCAATCAAACTCCGACCCAGCAATCCAGCAACCTCACAATCTGTCTCAATCCCCATCTCCACTTGAAATCATCACAAACCGCGCAGTAAATGCCCGCAGATCCAATCCCCAGCAAACCGAACTCTCCAACCTCGAAACTTTTTCCAGACTAGATATAGAACGTGCTGTCACGAATACGAGGGTGAATAGTACCATCCCACTCGGCCTCACCAGAGTTGTCGCCAAAGTCGCTGCCCAGAGGCTCGTTAAGCGTGCTGAACAGGTACATGCGGGCGCGCTCGCAGAGCAAGTCGGCGTAGTAGGCTGGAGGGCAGATGGAGACTGCCTTGGTGGCGCGGTTGAACATGTAGCAGAGGTTGTGGGTGAAGTTTTCGAGCTGGTTCGCTTCGAAGCCGAGCTCGTCTTTGATCACAACGTAGCGGGCTGGGCGAGCACTTCCTTGCAGACCTGAGTGTGCTTGCAGGAAGAAGTCGTAGAGGTAGGCGTCGGTCACACCGCGATCGACGATCGTACCTGGCAGCGGGTTGAAGTTGCGGGTGTTGGCATCGCTGCTCTGGGTTGGATAGAAGCGTGTGTGGTGACGCTTGCTGACAACGATGACCGCCATCTTCGGCCACTTGGCCTTGTCGCCGTAGTACTTCTTGAAGGCGGCGTGGAATCCTGGCAGCTCTTGGTCGAGAACGAGCTGGAATTGGCCTTCAGACACACCATCACGATAAACGATTACCTTGTTCGGCAGACGCTGATTCTTCTTTCTCCACAGCTCGAGACGCTCACCGATCATGTCACCAATGTCAGTGACCATTTCCTTCCTGCCCTCTTGGCGGCGGATCGAGGCAGGCCACTGCGCGAGGTACCTGTCGGTATTGGCAACCACGCCAGCAACACTTGGCGCAGTCGAACCACTGCCGGGAGAAGGATGAGTGACATCAATACCAACCAACATGGTCTGGTCATCCATCGGAGCCATGGGGTTCTTCATGCCATGGTTGATACCACCGCCTTTGATGTTGAACTTCAGAGCCAGGTTACCGATGTACATATCCTGACCCTTTGGCCGCTGGAGCTTCTGACCGACAGAGCAGATCGTGTGGATGCCATAGACGACATCGCCATAAAACTTGACCCTGGAGTAGAGCCAGCGATCCGCTTCCTTGAGCACTACAAGAGCACATTCGTATCTGTTAGCGGCCAGTTCTTTGAACTTTGCATCAATCGCAATCTCCGTATCGCGACGGGTTGCCAGTCCAGTACCAGGTATCCAGGTTTTACGTCTGTCTGGAAAGGGGACTTGAACCCCGTATTGGCGCAGCACTTTGACTATCTCTCCAACCAACGCCTTAACCACAGTGTCTCCCCCACGTTGGTCCAGCGCGAGCCCTCTAAAATTGACAGGCTCTTCGGGGCCAATGTTGAGCTCGACTATTGCCCATTTGTCGAACTTTCCGGGTCTGATGAATGACTTGTTGGCCAAGTTCCATGATCCGTCTCGCGGAGCGACGTCCTTCTGTTTGCCCGAATAGGAAAGGTTGGGAGGCGGTAGGATGCGGCCGGGTACTGTAATCATACGGGTGTTGACAGACAATCCGAAAGGGTTGACAGTATTGGCCTGCTCGGCAGCTTCGAGACCAAACATCTTCAGACCTGCAGTACCAACAAAGTGCGCGTTTTGGTTCGGTGAGCGAGCAGCAAAGGTGATCATGTTGGAAGTCTGGTTGCCGCTGAGCATTCGGCGAACAGCTTGGCCAGGCATGACGGTGCACACTTCCATCGGCAACAGTACAGGCTTCTCGCGGTTCCCGACGTTCAGGACGGGTTCGTCAGGAAACTGCAGGGTAAGACCGTGGTGTTGCTTGAAGTAATCATAAACACTGATCATGCGAGACCTGCCGTTCTCCTCTTCCAGCTTGAAAGTAGCCTCACGAGCGTTCTTAAAGTCTCTCGCGAGGCAGAAGATGACCTTGACTTTTTTGATCTTCTTTCCGGAAGGATCGGGCTTGCCGTCCGCTTTGCGAGCTTTGAGATAGCTTGTCTCTACCTTTAGCAGACGGAGGAAGCGTTCGAGAAGCCAGAGTTGTTGACGTGGACGAGGGTATCTCTGTGGACCACCCGGCGTATTGCAAAATTGATTGACCACGATCGGTAGATGAATCGGCTTGTAGAATGCTCCGGCGACCACGTTGAGATTGAGAAGGATACGGCCAGTAGTGGGGCGAACACTGGCATAATAGCCACGGAGAGCACGAAGACCTTCGCCAAGATCCAGCTGGGTGAGTTCGCCTCTGTTGTCGTGGAAGAACTTGTTGTCAACTCCGACCTTGAACACACCGTCTTTGCGCTGTGCGACCCCACCAATGACGATGTTGAGAATCTGAATGACCTCGTCTTTCGCGGCATAGCTGGGACCTGGGGTGGCGGACTGGAGGAATTGAACCAATTGGGAAAGGCTGAACTGCCCGCTTGGCTCGATCTTGAAGCGTTTGTTGCGCTGAGTGGCCTGATCACCAGCCTGTGGAGCCTGTCCGGCGGGACGGGGTGTTTCATCGGCCATGTAGACCTCCATAGAGTCGTCCCAGACATTGGCGGGACCGAGATCAAGAGGCTTGTTGGTGACAATAGTACCTGCATAGTCAGAAGCAGCACTGAGGTTGGCAAAGCGCGTATCTTGAAGAATCAGCTCGACGAGACGGTGTCGGCGAGGTCGAGTGAGAGAATCGGCGATGGCGATGGAGTATCGGTAAAGCGGGACGTCAGCTTTGCCTTCCTCAAAATCGGTCTTGAGACGGAAGTAATTGGCAGCGAGAATGATGTTCTTTCCAGCAGTTCCATAGCCAGGACGACGTGGAAAGGAAGAGTCGACAGTCTTGTTGCGTGGGGCCTTGATACGAGCATCTTCTAGCTTGATTGCTGCCTGGTCAGGTGCTTCACCAGGGTTGAGCTGATAGATTCCCATCTCAGGGCCACTGGTGGAGTTGGAGTTGGAGTGATGTGAGTGTTGCGACTGTGGTGTGCCGGTGCGGACTGGCAAATTCTGCTGGTAACCTCCACGTCGACCTCCACCTCCACGACCAGCGTATCCGCCACCGCGACCACCTCCTCCGCCGCCGCCGCCTTGGTATCCGCCACGATCACCGCCACCGCCACCACCACCACCGCGGCCACCGCGGCCTCCTCGTCCTCCACGGGAAGGGTTACCTGACATGATTGATCAGGTTTGAATGGCTAAGTGAGACTTTCGAACTAATAGTGCTCGGTTTCTGCTCACAATGAGGTTAGCGAAAGGTCAGCATCTTCCGGCATAACTGTTTGACATACAAATTGACATGTAACAGCAGTTCTGGGACTGTGCTCTCGAGCTTGACGACGAACGGTTTGAAGATTTGATGTTTTTTGAAAAGAGTTCAGTTAAGAAATCGGAATCTGTCTGATAGTTGTGAACGCATTGAACAAGATGATGAGGTGAGCGTGTAGGTGTAGAATAGAAGACGACAAGGAGAAAACGCGAAGATAAGGAAGAGCTTCGAAAGGGCATTCTTGCTCGAGCTGTAGGGCAAGAAAATCGTATCGACACTTTGACCAGCAGCAAACGCGTGTGACACCTAGGTAGCAGCGATAGCGGTAGCAAACTTACATTTTTGTGTAACACGTCTGCAAGTAGCCGTAATATTGCTGCAAATAGGCGCTGATGGTTTGTCTGAGAGGTGCAATTACGTGATGATTCAGGGGCCAGTAACCAATAATATCAATTTTCAACCGACGAGGAGACCAATCCCTGGTAGCGATACGCAAGTGATATAGGATCCAAAGGCAGCTAGGGCCGCGATTCAGAGGATCTCTTGATTGAATTGACGCAAGTATGTGCTGTTTTAAGCTGCGGATAGCCGGCTGCGTGCTGTGCCAGCAGTTTGACCGCCTTTCTTGTTGAAACTTGAAACACTGCTTCTGCCGGAGAAACAAACGGGAAGCGAGCTCGCCTGGGGACGAAAGTGTGGGCGTGATCAGCCTTGAGGTGTGCGTCAATGATCGAAAAGATGTAGCTTAGATGATACCGCAGGTGGAAAAACGACGAAAGATGGAAGAGCAAGAACGTCAACGGTATAGAGAGTGAGAGTGAAGCAAGGGAGACGGACGTTCAATTGTTAGAACGGAAACGCGCAAGGAAGGTGGGGAAATAAGCTCCAAATTGACTTCAGGTTTCGCCAGGCAGCGACTTCTCCCGGCAAATCCTCGGAAGCGAACGTCACTCCGGAGAACTTCGCATGCCCATTGAGCTGATTTCTGGACCACCTTGAACAACCAGACTCAACACACGACCATGCCTCCGAGACTCAATCTATTCACAGCGACGCGCTCGCTGGCGGTGCGAACCAGAAACCCAGCATTCGCCCCAACCTTCACCAACAGACTCGCCATCTGCCGCAACTATGCAGCCTCGGCCGCCGACAGCGACAACCCCGAGATCGGGCAGAAGAAGCCCACCGGACCCAACATGCAGTCACAAGAGCACGTGAGCGAGGAAGCAGCAAAGATGGCCGAGATGACAGGCGGTGAGGGCCCAGATCTGTCCCAGGGAACTCCGGTGCAAGACATTTTGAAAGACGACCCCGAAGCGCAAAAGTACGCACCACAGGTGATGAAAGACCAAATACGGACCAAAGCCTCGCCCCCAAAACCAGCCACCAGACCTTTCAGCACACTGGCCAGACGCCAGCAATCAATGGACATGGACATGCAATCGACACCAGAGTCGCCAGTGCAGTCTTTTTTAGGCCTTGCCCCCGCGGAGGGGGCGTCAACTGAGCTGGTCGAAGTAGAAGATGACGATCCGGGGCATAAGTTCGGACTGCCTGATCTCCCGCTCGACGCGAAGGCGCACAAGGACCATCGCTACGACAAGGTGGTTGAGCAGATCACGAATTTGTTGATGAAGGACGGCAAGAAGTCGGTTGCGCAGCGGAATATGGCGTTTATTATGCAGCACCTGCGGACTGCTCCGATGCCCACGTACAACCCTGCCAGACCGCTGGTGCCGGGTGCTCGTAAGTGCCGACTCTTTGATTTCTTGACGAGGGTATACTGACAAGTAATAATAGCACCGCCGTCACATCTTCCTCTCAACCCCGTTCTGTACCTGACTCTAGCCCTCGACTCCGTTGCACCACTGCTCCGTATCCGCGCCCAGCGGGGTGCAGCTGGTGGTGGTGTCGCTTTGCAGATTCCAGTGCCCCTTGGTCTCCGCCAGCGTCGACGCCAAGCGTTCATGTGGGTTCTCGACGCAGCGAGCAAGAAGAAGAGCACAGGCAGCGGACGTGGCATGTTGGCTCAAAGGATCGCACAGGAGCTCGTCGCTATCGTGGAGGGCAGGAGTGCACTCTGGGATCGAAGGACTGGTATCCACAAAATCGCTACCGTGGCAAGAAGTAACTTGACCACCGGGCGCAAGAGGCGGTAGTGATGTTATGTGTATTTGGAGTAGATTGTGGGTACTACAGTGGACTATGTATTATACGGATTGCTTATGCATGAAATATGTGATGAGAATGCTTGGTGATGCATGTGTTCCTTAGTGCTTACGGTGGCTGGTGATATTCATGACATTTTAGCATCATGCACGGCGCTTAGTTTTTGCGCGCTCACTTTGCATCGCGTGAAAGCTAGTGCTTGTGGACCTGGCAGATATATGCATGTCACTGCACTAGACACGTACGTACACTATCGTACCTGACTACTTTATTTTCACATCATTCGAAGCTAGTATCCGCACATAATTCGTAACTTCAGACCATTATGATCTCGCAAACGCCTCGCTAATAACAAACCGCACATCTTCAACCGACAGTGACACCCCTCTTGATACCCGGTCTCGGGCTCAATGCCTCAACACTCCCCTCACCCAAAGCAGTATCAGGCCGACTCCCACCCCGATCCTTGACAAAGACTCGTCCCTCAAACAGTCGCCTCGCAGTCCTGAACAACGTCGCGCTCCTGATCCCGCCCTTGTCGGCATACTCGGCACTGACCAGAATCCGACCACTGGCATGGCCAATCGTGACCCCATCGCCATCCACCGGTGCGGCAGCACAACACGTCTGCACGACCGAGCCGTCAAGTTTACTCGCCGCGGCGAGCGCCATGGCGACAGTAATCGGCACGGCGCGGTGCGGCTGGCCAACACTGACCGCGCGCGCCACGACGTCCGCACTCTCTTCGCCCAGCACATCGCCGCTGAGCAGCCGGTGCGCGACCGGTGTGCTCACGACCGCGATCTTCGGGATACTGCCTGGACACCGGCTCGGCGCATCGCACAGGCCCATCGCGACGCCTGCCTGCCGACGCACGCTGTCCAGCCGCGCGAGCAGCGTCGGGTGTGTGTCCATGGCGTCTGGCAGCATGGTGCCGTCGATATCGAGGTTTTCGGCGGAGACGAAGACGCACGGATTGCCGACATCGATGCAGGTTGCGGAGACTGTGTCGAAGCGGTCCACGACGCGGCCGGTCGGGAGGAGTTTGCCTGTCTTGCTGCCTGCGGGCTCGATGAACGACAGGCTGATCTTGGCGCCTGTGTCGGCTACGCCGTCGATCGCGAAATCACCCTCTGCGACTGCTTCGGTGTCGTCGACGGGGAAGGTCGCGTGGATTAACTTGTGCGTGTTCGTATTGTGAATTCGTACGGTGACCTCGCTGCGGCCGCGCGGACACTTCACGAGCCCTGAATCGATGGCGAACGGCCCGACCGCGCTCGTCATGTTCCCGCAGTTGCTGCTGAAGTCGACTTCATTGTCGCGCACGCCGACGGCGGCGAAAGTGTAGTCTACGTCGGCGTGGGGATGGGTCGGAGGGCCGACGACGCAGATCTTGCTGAGTGAGGAGATGCCACCGCCCATGCCGTCCAGTTGACGGCCGTGTGGATCTGGGCTGCCGAGGGCTGCGCGGAAAATAACTGGCCATTGTTCGCGCGCGGAGGGTAGGTCACAGGACAGGAACATTATCGCGCGTGAGGTACCGCCGCGGTAGTAGGATGCTGGGATGGATTTCTGCTTGCGGGTTGAGTTGGGCGTGGTGATGGAAAACGCGCGGAATCGGTTCCGGACAGACTCTATTTTAGGCGATGTCATGATTTGTAGTGAAGCAGTAGTCGTGACTGGTGATCGGCAGAGGAGTGGTATAGAAGCATTGAAACGTTGGAGGTAGGAGGAAGCGAGGTTCACTGTTGTACGTTGGGCTGGTCCCGACATGTTCCGTGGTACAGTCTCTGTGTAACGCGAACGAGTTGAACGAATCACGAAGAGTGTGAGCCTTATGAAACAGTGACCTCACGGCCAGAAGTAAACAGTCCCGTGCTGGTTGAACGAGTGATGTGTAGTGCTACTGCGACAGTGATGCCTGAAATGGGGGGTCGATCTACCGCAATTGGGCATTCGGTCGTCCGTTTTCAGGCTGATCATGCTCACGAACAGTGCATGATGGCTTCTGACTTCATCCTTGGTTGCAGCGGTTTGTCTGAGTCACTGTGTGACAAGAGGTAGTCGTGGTTATTAAAGCAAAAGGGAAAGTACATGTACCCTGGTAGTAACTGCTGACTGTGACGTGCGGATCGCGGTCCGGAACTCCAAGCGCGCCGAGTAAGGGAGATCAGGAGGAAATCTCCGAATGACTCAGCAAGATGCTTGGCATTGTGCTAGCCGCCTTTTATCGTTGAGTCCGTCGAAACTCAAAAAGCATCCATCAACGTTCTGCTGTAATCTCACCTCGTTCTCCCTTTGCTCAAACTTGACCCTCAATTCTAACATGTCCCAAACTCTGCTTGTTCGCGGTGAGCCGCTTACACTGGAAGAAGCGCTTGCTAAAGAGACCAACATTCTCCAGGAGTTGTCGTTTCCCCAGAAAAGAAGAGAGTTCGCAATCAGTCTGTTTCGCCGTCGTGTTGACCTGGAAAGGCTTGTCGCTCTACATCTGGGGATACCATCAAGTCGCTGCGCGTTAGGCAAAGGGCAAGACTGGATGAGTGGAAGCTTCAATTGGTGCGTCCCGTTCGACATCAAGGACGCAGACGGCAATCACGAGAAGAATGTGCTTTTGAGATTCCCACTGCCCTACAAAATAGGCGAGTCTTTCCGTCCTGGTAATGCTGAAGAGAAACTACGTTGCGAGGCTGCCACTTATCTCTGGTTACAAGAGCACTGCGCTGATATACCCATCGCGACCCTTCGAGGGTTTGGCTTCCCGAGCGGCGAGAGCGTGAGTCTGTCGTGGAGCGGTCTTTCGTCTCTATCTAATCGACACTGCAGTTTTCGTGCCCCGCAGACTGTTCTCTGCTGCAGCGTACCTATTGGTCATGTCGACGCGCATTCATGTGGTTTCTTGGACGACCTGTCCCATGCAATTATGTGCTGCGACAACTGCCCCAGCTCACCCATGCACCCTATCTCTTGCTCGATTTTGTGAAAGAAGGGCGGAAGTTGACTGAGACCTGGGAAGAAATGCGCCACGACGAATCTCATAGGGCAAACCTCTTTGCAGATCTATCTCGTATTATGCTGTCCACTTCGACACAGACATTTCCTCGCATCGGATCTCTGACGATCGATGAGCGCGGCGTAACAAAGCTCGCGAACAGGCCACTTACGTGGCCTCTTCAACATTTGGAAAACGAGGGAGTACCTTCGGATATTCCACGAGATCGCACTTACGCCGAGGTCGATTCGTATCATTCCGATCTTCTGAACACACACAGCAATCGTATCCGAGACGTGGCAAACTCGATAAACAACGTGAAAGATGGTCAACTACAACTCAGTGTGCTGACCATGATGCGAGCTCTGTCTCGATATTACGCTGATCCCGAGCTCCGAAGCGGACCTTTCGTTCTCATGCTCACAGATTTACACCAAAGCAACATCTTCGTTGATGAGAACTGGCATATCACGGCTTTGATAGATTTGGAGTGGGCCTGCGTTCTACCCCTCGAGATGCTACAGCCCCCTTTCTGGTTAACGAGCAAGACAGCCGATGACCTGAGAGGAGAAAACCTCATGGCTTTCAACGAACGACGCCTGGAATTCATGGCCGCTTTCGAAACAGAAGAGGCAAAATCGTACAACAAACTCAATATATCACGATCTCAGACCATGAGAAAGGGCTGGAAGATTGGGAATTTCTGGTACTTCATCGCGATGGACTCGTTTGAGGCTATGTGCAATATCTACAAACACCACATCCAGCCAAAGTTCGACATCAAACCAGACGGCAAAGCCACGTTTGAGCAGTATGTCTCAGGATATTGGACACCTCAATCCGATGCCTTCATCACCTCCAAGCTTGAAGAGAGAAGGAGATACCAGGACCGTCTTCGAGAGACTTTTGCAGATGAGTTGCAAGAGCAAGCCAAAAAGCGCACCGCTCAGAAAGCGCCGTCGTAGTTACGCTCGTACATGACGGAGCGGTTCGACCGTTGTCTCTCCTCCCTCTCCTTTCGGCTTCCCCTCCCGTCTTCTCATCAAGTTTAGCCAATGATATACTGATGACGAGGCCGAATAGACAAGGTAATGTTCTCTTGTTGCGGCAAAGTAGGTATGCTTCCTTATAAATCGCGGTGCTGTGCCGCATCTCGTAAGTAGTCAAGGCTGGAGAGGGCGCATCTCATCACATCCAGAGCTGTCAAACGCTGAGTGGCAGCTGAGAACAGTATGGTCCGGCTCGCGGTCATCAAGGGGAGTAGACTTAACGTACAGACAGCGTGACGTTTGCGAGGGGTCACGCAGAGTCCTGTTTCCATTGAAGCTACCCTCATACTTGAGAGAGTAACCTCCCCGTAGCTTTCCGGACCACTCTTAGTAATTTGACTATCTTAGAAACCCTGCACGTCCGACCAGTCAAACGACAATCCCTCCGCTCGAAAGAACCATCGATGTGCATCGATGCTACTGAACTTTCAACACTTATATCTGCGTGTAGAACTGTACTCGAGAAAATGGTCAGCTAGGTTCAAGCCGTCGAAACTCTAAGCAGAGCTACCCCAGGTTTCAGGGTCCAGTGAGTGGATCTTGGAAGCTTGGCAGAAAGCCGTGCCGAAATCCTTCTTACATGTACCTCATACATCGGAACGGCAGTTCCTTATAGACGATTCAACAAATAATCGGTGACGAAAGTGAGATCTGATCGACCCATGTCGGAAGGTAAAGTTGATTGCATACCGGACCGATCGTTTGAAACCCAACAGCTCCTCGTGACACCGGAGTTTCTGAGGACAGTGACACCTGGCCGGCAAATACCATATATTTTGGCGTACACTACCACACAGCCGGCACGCGGCGTGAGATGCATTGACCCGCTAGTGTCGAGCAGCAAATGAGGCAAGTGCGCCTATTCTGCAATAGCAGAGGGGAGCACAAACAATGACGACTGGCAGCATATCCAAGAAATGCACCAAAGTACTTCCTAGAACTAGCGAGTTCACACCTTTGAGCAATACCAACAACAACAACAACGTAATCATCAAAATCAGCTTCTATACCGTCGATATACGTGCAGAGTGATTTTTTTACCTTGTATGCAGCCACATCGGGCTGTCGATACACATCCACGCGCCCATCAATGACAAGAACGATAATACATCTTATGTATCCGGGTCTATAGCACAACCCAATACGACCCCAGTTCTAAACACTGACCGATAACTAAACAGGCGCATCTAGGCACACAGAATAAGTCAGGGGAAAACAGATCCATGAAACTGATCAGATATCTTGACGAATTACAACGAAACGCTAATATACAACATCGCTTTCCTCGAGATCGGGACGGACAAACGAAACCAACCCCCCATCTGCTTCCGGCAAACTCCGCAGAATGAGTCGCCCTCCTTCCACCACGCAAAGATCAAATACACTCCCACTCGCCAAAAACGCACCACCTCGCACTGCGATCCGCAAGCACGAGACCGCGCCACGTGCCCCTCTCGCCGACCTTGATAACAGTCTCCCACGAACTACCAAGGCCCTCGTCGTCGTCGACCTGGCTCGCGTCGCGGCTGGCGTACTCGATCTTGCGCGTGAGGCGAATGATCTTGCCGCTCGGGCTCTGGATCGCCAGTTTCGCAGGCTTGGTCTGGCGGTCCGTCATGGCGGCGCCGGTGGTGCCGAGGGCGCCGTTGTTGCCGTCAGAGTAGTTGGAGCCGGACGCCGAGGCTGAGGCGGAGACCGTGGACATGGCGGACGCGGGGCGCGTGTAAGGGGACGGGTTTGGTGAGACGGGGCGGTGAGACATGGCGGAGGCGCGGCCTGAGGTGTGGCCGCTGGACGAGCCGCCCCAGGTGTCTGGGGAGAAGCGTGAGAGCGAGGAGGGGTGCTGCCGGATGCAGAAGACGAAGGTGTTGTTGATTACTAGGCGCTGGCATTGGGGTTGCACGACGTAGAGATCGTGGCGCTGGGCGTGTGGGGTTGGGTGGCGGATCAGGAAATCGAAGGACGGGTTCTGGCCGGTGTGTGAGAGAGGCAGACCCACGGCGAGAGCGTGCGGGTTGTCTTTGATCGAGTGCTGAGGTGTGTTAGTTGATGTTTGGAGCACGAGGTGACTGTGCGCTTACCATTAGGCCCCTCTTGCCCGCATAGATCTTGAGCACACCTTGTCCCTCGTCGCCTGGGAGGACGGCCTTGATGGTGAATATCTTCCGTCCGCCGATCCACTGAGCTTGCGCAAACGCGGGCTTCTTGATCACATCGCCGCTTTCGAAAAGGTCGCCTTCTGGGTCATGTGCGAATGCCCTAGCTTCGACCTCTGCGACACATTCGACATCCTCAGGTACCACCATCTTCAGGTGACCCATCTCAAGGTTCTCCAAGTGGAGCATAGAAGTGTCAAAGTCGGAAAGCTCAACTTTGTGTCTGAAATAAGGAGGACATGCGCAAGGCAGAGCCATCAATATCTCGTGAGCTACCGGCGGGCAGATGTGCTGCTGTTCCGGCAGAAGCGGAACGTGAGTGTAGCAGATCTCAAGTGGGCGCGTGAGGAAGTAAAAAGTCTCGGCCACGCTGTTGCTCGCCGAGCTGTACAGGCCCCTCTTCGGATTTGTTGGCGATGCAAGCGAACAGTCCATGATACGCCACTCGCCGTCGACGATGACGGTATTCCACCAGTGGTTTGGCTGAGATATGGTATCAAGATCCAGTACTTCGCCAGGAGCCTTGAGGTATCCACGAACGATTTCGGAGTGCAGACCAACAGCTGCACACAAGTCGCGTACCAATACCGCAATCTCTTCGCTGCAGCCACGCTTGGTTTGGATAACTCTTCTGGTGTCGATCTGCCCTTCAAAGTCTTCTTCCCAGGCTATGCGTTCGGCTACCCAGGTGAAAATAGCACGCAGACGCTGGGCGTCACTCCTATACTGCCGGCAAAGATAACTTTGAGCGAGTGCAGTGGAGGTGATCGTCGGTGGTACAGTCGAAACGAAACGAGTGCTCTTGTCGACCAAGGCAAGACTTGGGATGTTGAACTCTGTCGGCTCAGTGATTGGGAGCCCGTCCAACGACTCGTCGCCCTCGACCTGCTCCATGAGCTCATCGATTGGGTTGATGACTGTGATGTCCAGCATTTGACATCTTTCCGCCCGTTCATTGCGCTCGTTTCTGCTCAGCGAGTTGGATCGGTTCACGTCTCGTCTGACCTGCATCCAGTCCGAACCTCCTCCGAGCCCCATGTCTCTGTGCGCGGCAGACGCCAAACCAAGGTCAAGATCGCTCGATATTGATGTTATACCATCTGGCATCGCTCTGACTCTCGTCACCGGACCGATCCTGCTTGATGGTCTACTATTACCAGATGAGCTGATTGTTGATCTAAAGTCCGCCGCACCAGTTTTTGCTGTGGTCTTTGCGGTTGCGATCATCTTCTTGAAGAATCCGCTCTTCTTGGCCTTTGGCGCAGACAGTCCTCCAAGGATACCAGCACTTTCCATAGGATTAGTAGTCCAGTCAGCAGTGGGTGTAGGCAAGACCGGGTTGGTTGCATGGCTCGAGTGATAGCTCGGTCCTGAGACGGGAGAGATCGGCCTGTTGCGGTCATATTCGTCGTGCATGTCTCCGATCGACCTTGAGCTAAGCACGCTGAGCGGTCTCTTACCTCTCATGCTGCCCATGCCAAACTTGCGACGCGCCATGCTGCCAGCGCTCGTAGCACTGACGGCCCCGGCTGAGCTTGTGCTCATGACAGTATGTGCGGTGGACTGTGTGGCGTTGCTCGTGCTTGTCGCATTACTTCTCCAGCCAGAAGACGAAATGGTTGTGTTGGTTCTCGTAGTAGATGTTCGCTTCAATTGCCCAATTTCATAGGCGGATTTGCGGTGCGCCAGCTTTTGACGTTGCGACCCATATTTGCTGCCTAGCTCCGAGTCATGTCTGCTACTTGAAGTTCCTGGTCGGGAAGCGGGCTGGAGTGGAGGATGATCTGACACACTTTCGATATCATCAGTGTTTCTGACGTAGTCTCCAGCAGCGGATCGAGTGTGTCGCAAGCGGTGTTCCATACGCTGAACGTAGTTGCCTAGAATTGGCGGCTCATCTCTTGTAGACGAAGGAAGAGAAGGCTGGGATTCATTGTCATCTTGAGCTTCATGCTGAGGAGACTCGTACATCTCCCTTTGCATGTTGTGACGTGGCGGGCGAATAGGTGACGAGTTTGTACTTCTTAACTGGTTGAAAGCCTCTGGAGACCACACATTCGTCGGTACAGCCGGTTGAGGTGACGGCGAACGTCCTATCATGCTCATGTCATGCAAAGAAGACATGACATCGGCCATTGCATCTCTCAACGGTGAAGGTGTCATTCCTTGAGAATGTGCAGCTGGCGAGTGTCTCCCATCTGTTTCATATTCGCCATTGTCTCCGGTAAAGGGTCCTGGCGACGGTGCACGACTTGCTTGGTAGACATGTCTGTGTGGTGGTGGCGCAGGCGGAGGTGGAGACGCCATCTCACCGTTGAAAGGCAGTGGTGAAGGGGCCCGCGATAGTTGCGCATCCATCTTCCATGGTTGAGGAGAGGGCGCTCGTGAATCGTGATATTCTTGGTACTGCACTGGAGAGGGTTGGCCGTAGTCACCGTAAGGATTCGGAGAGTGTGATCTGTAGTCTTGATGCGGATTGGGAGAACGCGCTCTGTATTGTTGTTGTGGATTCGGAGAGTGTGATCTGTACAGTTGCTCGGGGTCTGGAGAATGTGCTCTGTACTGCTGGTGAGGATTTGGAGAGTGCGCTCTGTAGTGACTGTTCGGGTTCGGCGACGCTGCTCGATAATGGTTCGGCGCTGGTGACGTGGCCCTCGGAAGGTTGTGGTAATTCGACTGATGCATAGGATTCGGTGACGCCGCTCGCGACATGGCCATCGGGTTTGGCGACACAGGTCTCGACTTCATGCGGTCTGTGGCTCTCGGTGGAGGAGAAGGTATCCTAAACTGCGGCTCTTCCTTGACTGGCGACGAACTGGCCTGCTTCTTCAACGTTCCTCTGGGGGCTGAGCGGTCTTCATACTCGAGTATGGTGTCCATTTTGACTTGGGCTTCTTCTCCTGTTCTGCTCCACCTTGCGCTGCACCAGATCCTTTAGGTCCTAGCTTCTCGTATGCCTGGAATGGTTTCCTGAATGTGCTCGATTTTTGGTGGTTCAACGCCGGTTTGTTATCCAGCGTGAGCGGCGAAGCGTTGCGACTGATGGGTGCTGGCTGGTAGCTTTCGTCGAGGACTTGAACGAAATTGGAAGGAAAGAGACCGACGGCCCTTCTGTCGCGGCGCAACCTACCTGTCCACCATGATCCATCTCCAGCGTTCAGACATTCGATCAAATCACCTTCGATGAATCCGAGATCACGTTTGCTCTACTCATTGTCAGCCACGTCCATCACGTCTCGTCATGTCATCCTACCTCTCCTCCCCAAGAATAGATGGCGCGACACCAGCATGGAAATCTGGTCGGTATGTGTTGAGGTGATCCACCCATTATCGCGTTTATTAGACAGTGTGTGTATATGTGTATTCGTGTAGTGACGACAAGATATTAGCGCATTGGAAGGCCAGCTACCGAATGCGACAGTAATGGTGTGATCGAAGTGATGTTCGTTGCTGTAAGTGTTCAAGCGATCGGAAGAGCGAAGACTCGTAATTGAAGAATGTGTATGAATTGGTTCAAGGCGACCGATATGGCGTACTTCGAAGAAGAGACTGAGATGGAATGCGCATCATGAGAGGGTGGTTTGCTGAGTCGTCATTGATTTCGGTAGCCGAATGTCCAAAGTTGGTAGGTTTGTTTACTTATCAAAACTCCTCCGGACAGCAACGCCGCGCGCGGTTCCGCGATCGGTGCACAGACGCTCGATTCATCTTTATGCAACTTTCATGCACGGCGGCACTCCACAACGAACGGCAGAACCACTTCTTCTGTTTGGCCTCACAACACCCGACCAGTTCATGTAGCACAATGCTTATTTTGACCGGGGGTCACATACTGCCCGCAGATGGTCGAAGGTTGGTGTCCATACCTTTGCTGCGGCTTCTGCAGACCCTCATTGGTTGCTACGGACTCTGCAGCTGATACAGCTGAACACATCCACTTGCTTTGCATATCGATGGGTCGTTTCCAGGTCACCACTGCACTGAGCATTGGGATGTACACTGCACTCAGACGAGAAGTTATGCATATCACAACATCTGATGTGCGACTGTGCAAGACAATGGTATGCTTATATGTGAAAGTGGTAATATGCATTGAATTGGGTATATCAGAGAATCAGAACACGTGAGAGGCCTACCACCAAACTCCGTCCGAAAGAAATTGTCCAAGGTCTGCCCGATCAGAGCAGAAGATCCTCGTCATCCTCATCCCCGATACTATCAATCAGGCTCTGTAGTTCCGACTCGTCAGGCAATTGGCTAGTATCAACACCATCAGCGGTCGCACCGCCCTCGGTCTCATCGCCAATAGCAGCGATTTGTGTAGTCTCGGCCTCATCGTCGATCTGCGTCTGCTCCAACTCTCGTCGCAATTGCATCGTGACCTCGTCCTCTTCATCAGAGCCCTTAGCCCGAGTCTGTCTACGTCGGCCTGGTGTGGTCAACGCAGTGTCGTCGAGGATTGTCTCTTCACCTCCACGCTCGGCTGTGGCGGTGTCGTGCACGATCTTGAGAAGCACTGTCTGCATCTTCGTGAGGGCGTTTCGGCTGGTAGCATCTGTTGCGACACGTGTCTCGATTGCTTCTGCGGTGAGTTCTAGGACGGTCTTGAGCAGTTCTGCGTCAGGGCTGGTTGTTGCGAGATGCAGCTTGCTCAGCATCGAAAACAGAACTTTGCGTTCATCCTCTGTCTTGTGGTCAGTATTGTCTTGAGGGTTGGTCGTTGTGGCACTTACTGCTTGTTTGACTTGTCACAAGTCGCTCTAGAATTTGTTCGGCAAGCATCAAATGCGTGGATCCTTCCTTACTGTCATCGCCTCCGTCGAGCTTGTATCGGCCGGCGCTGATAGCTTCATGCTCTCGAGCACCCACAATCTTCCTCGGATCGGTCCAATCTACCAGAAGTCCACCGACAACCGTCAGTGTCACCATCTCGCCTTCATCTGCGTCTTCGTCATCTACAAACGCTTCTCTGAGCGTTCCGAGACGTGCAATCACGCCGGTCGCGACCTGTACCATTCTCTCGGCGTTTTCTTGTCGCGAGTGACAATAGACCGGTAAGAAGTAGCTCAATCCTTGACGCAGCTGAGCGTTAGCAGCTGTTTCAGGATCAAAAAACGTGATGACGAGTTGCTTGAGAAGATCGGTATCGGTGATGAGCTGACCCAGCATGAGTTTAGACAACGCCGTGGCTCCGATAGACTGCACTGATGGATCTTCTGATTTTAGTGCTTTCATGAAAGCCTTGAGAACAGGCTTTAGCAAAGACGATGGCTCCGTCGTAGTCGTTGCTTGGGTAGTATCGCCTTCGTTCTCAGATGGTACTGGTGAAAGCAGCGACGGGTGTGTCGTCACTATATCCGTCATGATCTGCAATGCAATGGTCTGAAGAGCTGCGTGGCCCTTTGCGAAGCAGTGGAGGAAGAGTGTCAAGTTTTCCTGTGCCAGGTTCTTACCCAATAGGCAGCAAAGCCCGAGACAAACGAGGCCACGCTCTCTGATAGGAGCCTCCTGACTCCTGACAGCCGGCACGACAAGGTTGTTCAACATGGTGACAAGATGTACGTTCTCCTCGAGGTCACACTGCACATTCTGCAGCATGCACTGTGCGATGTGTAGGCATTTCATGTTGACCATGATCTCGCGAATCGCTTTCTCCTCGTCGACATCTCCATCCATAGAAGTGTCGCCATCAGCATCTTTCTTTTGGCTCTTGCTTCTAGCAGGGTTGCCCTCGCTGAGCTCACTTCTGGCAGAGTGGAAGCTGTCCTCAGTGTTGTCGTCTTTGCTCTTATCAGCATCGTCGCCCATGATAGTATCATGAACTTCGGCGATAGCTTCGAGGACAATGCCGCAGAATTCGCGCTCGCCTTTGCCAGCACTGTCGTCGCCGCAGACCAAGCGGAGGACCTCAGCTACGAGCTTGGTCGCCTCTTCCGGCAGTTCTGGCATAGTAAGAGCGTCGCGTAGCAGACCAAACATCTTGCGTCTGCCTACTTCATCAGAGTAGTCGAATGTCAATGCCATGGTGAGCATTTGCTCAACCACAAACTCCCTGCTCACACTCTCCTCTTCGGCTTCTTCGTCACCATCTCCATCGGGTCCACCACTGGCAGCTTCACGAATGATGTCGATAAGTCCCTTGATTTGCCGCTCGAGCAGAAATCCGAATTTGGTGACTTCTGGCATTTTGGACTCAACCATGTCTGTTAATCTCCCGTCCTTCTCGGACGCTGGACCTCTGCAGTAGTCATTGAATGTGCGAGCAATAAATACACTTTCTGGGGTCAATTCAGCCCAGTAAGCGTCGTCGAAGGTGATATGGCTCAGGTAGTCAGGTCGTCCATCCCAGAATTCCTTCATGGCTTCGATCGCGACTCCATTAGCTGCGGAGTTGGTGACATCAATTCGTTCCAGAAGCTCGAGTAAGGCATCAACACTTGGGTCAGCTGCTTGTTTGGCGCCCTTCTTCCCGTCTTTCTGCTCGTCTCCGCCTTCGGCTTCACCAGCTGCAGGGAGAGCGGCACAGTCTTCAATCCAGCGCTCCCGAAACAGTCGTGCGGTGGCCTTGCGAACATTCTCGTCCCGGTCTCGCAGACCCCATCGCAGAAGCTTCTCTCGGTGTGTCAGACTCAAATGACGGAAGTCTCCAAGGTTCGGTAGGAGACGAGCGAACAGTGCTCTGCGTGTAGGCGCGTCCTGATCCCGCGCACGTTCCAAAAGGTACGGTAGTGTCTTTGGTGTGAATGGCAGGTTAAGAAGCAATGATCTTCGAACTTCTGCAGATGGGTCGTTTTGCAACAGAACCAGAAGTTTTTCGAGTACGCCGCTCGCTCCCGAATCGGAATCATCACTATCTTCTGCATCCTCCTCATCCTCGACTTCAGCTGCCAGCCGCGTTAGTCCATAAATGGCTTGCATGCGCACCGAGGCTTCTTTATCGTGGATCCGTTTAAGCAACGCCAGTCGCAGAAGATGAAAGAGGTTATCATCCAGGGTGTCCAGAACGTTGATCATGTGAGCCGCGATTTGGACTGCGCGAAATCTGATGACTCTGTCTTTCGTCGTCATCAGCTGAAGGAGGCAAGAGAAGACGGCGTTGGTCAATCTGGTTGTCGGTGTCTCTGGTAAACTTGTGATGTCTGGGTCTTGGTTCGCAAGTGCATTGTCTACCCTTCATCAGCCGCTGCTCTTGTTTTTTTCTATTGTAGAGCTTTACCTTTTTCGCTTGCGACTCTTAGGAATACACCAAGAAATCTGACGACGCGATCTCCCACGCTTTCACTCTTCTTGATGGGCAGTATACGGAGCACACATCGCACAATTTCGCCGTTGAAGTCCTCCTCGTCAAATTGATCATCCTGTCTTCCTTTCTTGCTCGTCGGCTCGTAGCAGCAAGACTCCTGGATCTTTCTTAAATTGATCACAAGCTTTCGGTGACCTGTCGTTGACTTTTGCGCGTCCGAGAAGACTGCCCCGATGTGTTTGCGCAAGGCAGTAGTTTCGCCCTCGTCTGGAATCTCCGCGTCCAAGTCTCTAGAGTTATTCGATGATCGTTTCTGGACCGCGGATTTGCGGGTGGTTGTCGACTGTGCCGAACCGCGTGGAGCGCGACTCGTTACTCGTCCAGGCATCCTGACCGACGTTGCTGGTGTTCAGTTGCGAGAGCGCGCGTATTGACAAGGATTCAGTCGTCGCATTAAGTCGGCTTTGCGAATGGTGGAAGTGGACAACGATAAACAAACAGCCCGCCGATCTAATCTAATCCGACGCAGAACGCGGGGAAGTCGTGACCACCTCACGAATTTCGGCCGTGCCACGGGCCTCGGTGACGGCATCAGATTACCAGTGTCAAGACCATAAATTCTTCTTTGCACATCAATTGTCGTTGTAACACAAGGTCAAGATGTTTGCGACTGCTGTTCGACGTTTTGCCGGCTCTGCGCTTAGATGCGCAGAGACCATAGCCCAAATGGAGTCTGGCCAGGCACACCGGATTGCTGTGGCTCAGGCGCAGAAGATCGCTCACAATGGTTTCGTCGACGGTATGTGGACTACAGATGACAGGTCAGGAAGACCACCATCGACTGACAGGTAGGCTAGCAATTGGTAATACTCCTCTCATTCGCATGAAGAAGCTTTCGGAAGAAACTGGCTGTGAGATTCTTGGAAAGGCAGAGTTCCAGAACCCTGGTGGAAGTGTCAAGGACAGAGCTGCACTTTTCGTTATCCAAGATGCCGAGAACAAAGGATTGTTGAAGCCGGGAGGGACTGTCGTCGAGGGTACAGCAGGAAACACTGGTATTGGTCTTGCCCACGTGTGTCGAAGCAAGGGTTACAGGTGTGTCATTTACATGCCCAACACTCAGTCTCAAGGAAAGGTCGATCTCCTTCGTCTTCTTGGCGCGGAAGTCTATCCGGTACCAGCTGTCGCGTTTGAGAACCCGGAGAACTACAATCACCAAGCCAAGCGCCATGCCGAACGCCTCGAGAACGCAGTTTGGACGAATCAGTTCGACAACACTGCCAACAGGCAAGCACATATTGAGACCACGGGTCCTGAGATCTGGAACCAGACCGAAGGCAAGATTGATGCATTCACGTGTGCAAGTGGTACCGCTGGTACTATTGCAGGTGTAACACGCTACTTGAAGACGATCAGCGACGGCAAGGTCAAGTGTTACGTAGCAGACCCTCCTGGATCGATCATTCACAGCTACATTCAGTCTGGTGGACAAATGACAGAGCGAAAAGGTGGCAGTATCACCGAGGGCATTGGCCAGGGACGTATCACAGACAACCTGAAGCCCGACATTGATCTCTTGGATGGCTCGCTGCATATTCCAGACGAGCAGAGTATCGAGATGGTCTACCGATGTCTCGACGAGGAAGGCTTGTACTTGGGTGCTTCCAGCTGCTTGAACGTTGCTGCGGCGAGGAATGTCGCCAAGATGCTTGGACCAGGCCACACTGTCGTGACCATTCTTTGTGATGGTGCGTACCGATATGCCGACCGACTGTTCTCGAAGAAGTGGCTCGAGAGTAAGAACTTGCTCGGCGCGATACCAGAACATCTCAAGAGATACATCGTACTACCATAGACGCACAAAATCACATCTCATACTCCACCGCCGTCCGTTCTCGCGTCGAATCACCATTGTCTCACGGAGTCCGGGTCGGCATCCCACGAATATAGACAAGCTCTCTGTGGCTCAGCTATAACCTTCATTTTCTACGTTTGAATCTCCACCGCCGTTCTCGAACCATTCTAAATCACGACAGTTTCGTATATACTTGCCTCACCAGGTCCCTAGAGATCAGGCTACGCTAAGGATCCGCTACCATATTATAGAAAGTCAAAAACCCGAGACTTTTGACGTGTGTCAACTACAGCTCGCGTTGCGCTGAAAGGACATACACCTGACTCAAATTGACTGCCAATCAGCCTACGAATATGTTGGATGACATGCTCCGAGACTTTTCACCGTCGATGCGTTTTAACGGACGTGTCACGTCTGGACCAGTTTCGAATAAGCTGTACTCATGGGACTCCTGCTGCACGACGAACAGCATCCAATGGATACGTGTTGTCGCAGCAAAGCCTGTCCTCATATCTATTGCCCAGGCTGAAATGTGTCAAAAAATTGGTCGGGTTCCTTGCTTAGAAGTCCAAAGATCACGACAAGCCCAGCCTTGAGTTTACTACTATTACTACGAAGGACTGCTTGCACAGCCAACCGAGATTGAACGAGGCCCTGCCTTTTTGGCGACATTCCGATCTCACTCTATCTTAATTTGCGACAAGAACAAGGCCGGTATTGTTTCAACATCTCGATCACAGATCAGAACGAGAAGCATTGAAAGCCGAATAGAGGCGCCCCGGTCGATCAACGGCTGCGTGCAGGCTGCCAATCACAACCATTGCAAGTCAAAAGACGGCCAGAATAACAACAAGAATAAGTTCGGCATGTCATTGTTGGCATGTCATTAAGAGACGATTACCAGACACTAACCCGCAAAAGTCCACAATTCTTAACGACTTTTAACGAGCTTTAACCGCTTCCAACACAAAAGTGCCGAGTCTGTGCTCTGACATCGTCTTCAGAGTTCAGAATCTCCATCATTTTCAACGTCCCTTCACCGTTTTGTGTTTCTCGACTCGTCTTCAGCTGCTCTATTGTTGCAAACCCAAGCCACCTGTCATCAGCTGTGCCCGACAAGCATACTTGGCTTTTGACGTGACTCTTGCGAAGCTCAGCGCACTCAACGGGTCTCGCATAATTGATTGGGAGCAGGATTTTCCGAAGGCTGCAGAAAGTCCCCATTTTTGCGGGCATGGCTTTAACACTTTGGACGAGTCACGTCGCACAAATGCAGTTCTGCCACAATCCGGTCATATAAACCCATGCTGCTTCTCCACTCCTCGTTGGCCACCTTGCATCCGAGGCTCGAAGATGGCTTCCTCGACCCATCTTGAGTCCATATGGCTTTGGTACCTACAGACCTGGAAATTAGCTATTGGTGATGATATGGCCAATCACGACGCCGGTACTGTTCTACGAGCAGCGGACTCGGCACAATGAATACATCACTACGTAGTGGAGACCGCTTTAGAACAGAGACGTTCGAACTCAGCATCGATCCTAACGGTGGTTCTCGTCACAAGCCTCCAGATCGCTCTCCGCGCGGTCGCGACCGTTTCGTCAAACGTGTGTATACATTGGCATTGAAACCTAACTCAAACTCAACAGAGTGCATGCGAAAGCCACACTTTCACCCACTCCATGCAACTCGTGCATTTATAGTATAGGTCAGAGCCGCATTTACTTATGGGTCTCTTCAATCATTTACCTCTACGGGTGTTCCTTTTCCCTCTTTTCTTCACTTGTATATCACCCACTCTCTTTATTGTCACTCATTTCTAAAAAACAGAACAATCATGGATGCACCTCATCCTAGCATGATATATGGAGGTCGCGGGCCATTGATCATGGGCATCACCTGGTGCGAGACCGCCATAGCACTAGCCATGGTAGCTGCTCGATTATGGGGAGCAAGTATTCGTCGCGGAGAATTGCGATGGGACTTCGTTTGGGTAGCAGTCGCATGCGTGAGTACAAATTTCCAACATACACTGGAGTCGTACTGAGCACCCTTCAGGCTTGTGGCATGACTTCTCAAACCCTTCTCACCGTTTCCGCTGCCCACGGACTAGGGATGCATCTTTGGGAGCTCGACCTTGATCTCATATCGACTGTCCTTAAATATTACTGGGCCTCGGCCTCTGTTGGCTTGTTCGGTATCCTCGCCGCCAAAGTCGCCATCATCGCCTTGTTGCTAGGCGTCAAAGGTCCTAATCAGAAGAAGAGAGGCTACTTCCTGCACTTCCTCTGGATCTCGAACCTTCTCTTCATCATTGTCTTGGTCGTCATGATATACAATCAATGCAACCCCTACGATGCGATCTGGAACATCACAAAGCTTGAGCACGCAGATTGCAGCCGCAAACACGTAGCCATCAATATTGGCTACGCACAAGGTGCATGGTCAGCGTCCACGGATATCGCGCTCGCCCTCTACCCGATTTCCGTAGTCTGGACCCTGCAGACATCGCTCAGGATGAAAATTGGATTCTGCGTACTGATGGGCGGAGGCATAATGTATGTGGGCGCCCTCCTATTCTCGTGAACTCTGCTAATCCTGCACAGCGCGGCGATCTCTGTCGCTCTCCGGACCTACTACATCGAGACCCTCGCCGGCAGTGTCGACGTCACCTATGCCTTCAGCGACTTTATGATCTGGGGTGGCACTGAGCTGTGGTGCATCATCATCCTCGGCTCCATCCCACCGTTGCGCCCTCTCTTCGCGAAACTGTTCGGCAAAGCGCGCAATCTCTCCTCCTACGGCAGCGCCAGGGGCTACGGCCACGGAACCGGGCAACAACTAACAGTGGGCGGTACCAAGAAAAGCGGAATTAGGAGCCCCATGATGGCTACTTTTGACGAGTCAACAAGGCCGCGGGGGCTGATCAGCGTGCTCGCGACCGACAACGGCAGTGCGGAGGAAGTGCTGCCGGAGAAGCAGGTCGTGGACATGGGCGGGATTACTGTGAAACAGACCTTCGAGGTCGTGGAGACGCACACGCGAGATGAGGTGCGCGATCTCGAGAAGGGCGGAGATAATGCTTAGGCGAGGACGCCTTTGGAGTTTGGCTTGTCGCTTACGGTCGGTTTCGATACCCTTGGGTGGATTGGATTCTGTCGGTTCTTGATAGCGGTTACTGATATTACGGCAAATGATTGACATTGAACACTGTCACTGCGTACTTGATGCATGTGTTATCTTATCATCGCTTTCTTACTCGTCCGTTCACGCGCGCCGACTACGACGCAAGCTGACGGACTCAACAGTGTGTACCATGTGACGCAGCAAGCAATTTGATCGCGCCCATCATTGTTCCCTCACGGCCGCCCATCATGGATCTTCATGCAGCCGACCCGCCATTGCAGGGACAGACATGCATCGCGTGTGTTCGAGTGCGACTCGAGAATGTTTGCTTCAACGATGAGGTCCTGTATCACAACCGGAGGTAAATATATACCACGCCACTCTGTCCTCATCATCTTTGTCATCATCACAATACATCTTCAACTTCGACTACCTCTACGGTCGTTCACAGCTCCAATCAACATCTACCACTTTCACCCTCTACCGCTTTCACCCTCTACCGCTTTCACCTTCTACCAATTCTACCACTCTCATCAACATCCACAGCTCACGTCGCCTCAACCACTCCTAAGATCAATACCCTTCTCACCGTCTCCCTCACATCACTCATCACTATCACGCCTAGCATACGCCCGAGTCTGCAAACACCTCCACAGCATTACTAGCACCCAGACACCAGCATCTATATACTCGCCATCCGCCGTCTATACCAGCAAGCAGCATGCGAAAGTACGTCTGCTCCGTCTGCCGCGCCCGCGGTCAGTGCGCACAGAAGGGTATAGATGCGCACTTCGCTCTGGGCGCAGCACACGGCCCTTACGGCTATAACCCCATCGACTAGCAAGACTGGCAGAGTCTTCAGAAAACCCAAGCGATGCGTGCTAGGGACTGTGAGGACGCCTTGAACGAGCTCGACGTGGATGCGACCGCGCGCCTGGGGGAACGGATCGGCGGATTGAGGGTCGTCGAGGAAGGGACCATCGCGTGGAATATGAAGCCCCTGGAACCGGTCCGGTTGTGGGCAGTACGGCTTCATGTAGACGACCGCGGGAGTGAGACGGAGTGCGTGGAGAATGTCTCGCTACTTTTTCCGGGTGACTACGTTAAATCGACTAGGATATCATGGTGTGTGGGATGGAGCGAGAGTTTGGAGATCTGGAGATCGGGAATACCTGATATGGGGAACGTCAGACACTCGGAACGGTAATGGGTTCCGGTACTCGAAACATGACTATAGCTGTATATGAACACCATTGCCTTTCCTAGTCTCGACGTGAGTCCACCAACTTTCGGAACCTACATGGTTTCTACGGAGCTGAGACAGTTCATCAGTGCTTTGTAGCCACGAAGCCTGTCGTCGTGATCGATGAGAACGGTATCGTTTCACCTCGTCTGAGTAATCAAGCCTGTCGAGTGCAAGAAGTTCTTAGAGACGGTCGGCATTCCGAACGCCCAGGTTTGGTGACATGTGGATTGCAGTGTGGAGGACTGCAAACTGGCCGAGAGCAGGTTCGGGTTGACGCTTGCCGTTCTGAGATATACCGCCAGTATCGATGGTATCCTCCCAAGCACACCGGCGCTTACATGTACAGCCGCTTCGACTTGACCCATCGATGGAAGCACGCATCGCACAATGCTTACACCACTGCGGTTCGGACTTCTATCAAGTCTCTGGTTGTGTTCGAATCTATCGTCTTTGTCCTCAATTACGTCTTCTACTTCGACTCGACGATGTACAGTGAGGTATCGGACGCTTCAGTACTTATGCATGCGGTATGGACCTGCAGGTGATCCTCCTCAGTGGGCGCTTAAACGCACACCTGGGTGCGCCTTCGCCATATAGGCACACCAATCAGATTCGGGGAAACAATCAATGAAGCAGGAATGGCACCAAGCATCCTCGCATGCATGCACCCGCCGTAACTGAAGTAAGCTGTAGGTCTTCCAGATATCATGTTTGCTTCCCTTTGACGTTTATCTTCGTTGCTGGCTCGCACTTTGCGACAATAAACCATGCTAGACCTACGGTACAGACACAATCACGCTTCGATTACAGTAGTTTGCTGTTTGGTCTCGATAACTTCAGCGAGCGGACTTTGGCACGTCAGCATCGACGAAGCCCCAGCACCTTCACCTGAAGACGGACCGCCATTTTCAGCACATGCAACCAGAAATCCAGCCCTTCTCAAAGCTCAAATCTGTGGTATCATCGGATCATACGTTGGCTTTGCACTCATTGTCGGGATATTACTTGCCACCGTTGGCAAGAGAATGCGCCATAGAGCACAATCATCTCACAGCCGCCTTGGTATGGAATTAGTCAAGCCTGCAAATCGTGTTTTCGAAGCGTCGCCGATCAGCCCGAACTCCACCCAACGACCATGGTACAGTCCACGAAAGCGAGCCAAAGGTGTCAAGACCAGCAAAGCGAACAGTGTTAGATCAGGTAGTGGTGCTGCCAGTCCTGCACCCGAGAGTATCGCCTCGTTCGACGCCACGGTCATACAGTCGGACAAGCTCGCGCGACAACAGGAGATGGAAAGACTCTACGCGGCCGTGATGAGTCAGAATGAGGACGACAAACAGGAGCCCTTGACATCCGAGATAGAGCTGCGTGACATGGGGCGACGTCCGATTGATCCCGTCGCGAATCGCAGACCGCCAAGGCTCATCACGAGTGCACCCGCTCTGCAGCATTTGCGCGCAGAGGCCAATGACCCAAGCAGTCCTGTGAGCCCGAGAAGTCCAGTACGAGCGATCTACCCGCCAGATGCGATTATACCACAAGGACCAGCGTCACCCACCTCTCCAATCAGAGCCGACTACGCCACGTACTATCCCAAGACACCTACTTCTCCCGCCTACTCTGCTCAATATCCGAAAACACCTACCTCGCCCGTGTACGCTGCTCAGTATCCACCCAATCTACACGGTAAAGCAGGACAGAGGGCGCTCGACAATCCTACAACGCAACCCTCTCGGGCTTCATCATTTGGTTCAGAGTTCAGCGAAAGCAGCAAACCGAAGAAGATGCGACGATCCCTGAATCGTCTCAAGATCAGTCCTCCGACACAGAAATATCCTAGCGAAGGAGATTCCGACAGCGCGCGGACGCCTCTGACACCTCGATACTACGCAGGTCCGGGACAGCCAGCAAGCCCACCGGCAAGAAGCGAAGCACCCACGACGCCGGCCACATACAACAGCAGAGACCGTGATCTAGAAGAAGAGAGCGAGTACACCGATAGTCACCAGCCTCTACCGCGCTCTACATCGCGAAGACAAGGCGGTAACGAGTACAACCACCAGCCAGCGTCATCCAGCGAATCCCAAAGCGTCCGAGTCTCCCTCCCTTCGAGTCCCATAGCATACAAAAGCAGTCCGCCACCCAAGGATCCCGCATCGAATCCATACAGAAGCGCAGCCTCCAATGTCTCAAACGGCACGCTCGGCTCTCTGCCCTTCCGCGACATGCATCCCGCGACAGCTCTCCGTTCGCCAGGACTACAAACCACTTACCTTGACCGGCGCAGAGATATGCTGGGTGTACCTAAGACGGGCATGGCGACACCGTATAGTCCGTACATGCCGTTCACGCCTATCACGCCTGTAACGCCGCATTTGACCAGTCGAGCGGAGAGGAAGCAGAGGGAGCGGGATGAGGGACGCCGCGTCATGGGCCAGGAGGATGCGGTCATTGATGAGGACAAAATGTGGGGGACTGCTCTGTAGATGTCTGCTTTGTATCAAATAATTGCCGAACACATGTTTAACGTTGTACTTTCGTAATTTATTAGAAGAGCAAACAATCTGAAGATGAATGTTTGCTGTATGCGGCGGCTGCGGCGCATTGCGGGGAGTGACGTTTGAATGCGGAAGAGGACTGGCAGAAATTGTCACTGCAAATCCACCTGCACACAAAAAGATTCGCACCAGACGCATTGCCTGTGACTCCCGCGACCGGTCGCAAATTATCTAGCGAGCTCATTAAAAGTCCTTAGCAAATTGTTCGTCGCTCGAATATCGCCTCAATCGCCACGGACTGTGGCCTCAATTTCTCTGAGCACACGCCAGAACGAGAGCGGATCAGATCAGACCCAGACCCAGACACGCCTAAACGCTTTCTCTAAACCATTTTTTACTTCCTGGAAAACCGCCTTGACTCTCTCTTCATGAGGACCTCTACTCTCCTATAATCTCACCATCTTTCCATGCAACGACTGGACCTTTTGCGATTCCTCTCAAAGCCCGCAAAGTAAATCTGCCTCGCTGTATACCCGTTACCTGCTCAGTTGTCTGACTAGTACACAGGCCCAGATAACACCTCCTACGCCTTTTATTAAGCACATAACTCTCTCCTCGAACAAACGAAAGACTCTCCGCTTTCAGTCTACGACTATATCCGAATACTCGCCTCTACCAGTTCCGGACTCCCGAGTACTGTCCACGATCCCACGACCGAGGACTTCTTTTCGCAGCCCACTTCCTGTACGATCTCCTTAGAGTCCCTTCTAGGGCATTCGCACCTTCTCTGCATTGTAGCTGGCGTGAGCCAGCCTCTGTAATCTGGTATCGTTCTAGACCGCAAAACACCTGGACTCTCAGGAAAGACAGTGCCCCATAAAGTAGTAGGATAGACTCAAGCGCAACGAAGCAGGATTGAAGAGCAGGGAAGTCACTGAAATGGTCGCGGACATTCCACCTCACTACACGGGCTCGCCCTCGTCGTTGAGCGCTACACCACACTTGACTATCAACAAGGACGCAGTTGAAGGACTGGATTCTACTGGTGCTTTCGAAGGACCAGAGAAACTCTTGGAAGTATGGTTCAGTCCATCTGCTAGCGGACTGCCTCCTTCGGCTCGCCCGAACGGCCTCAAGGCGGTATCCCAAAAAACATGGCGGGAGATGCTCGACCTGGTGAACTGTCAGGTGCTTTCGGTTATCGAGTCGGAGACCATGGATGCATACCTTCTCTCAGAGTCGAGCATGTTTGTCTTCCCTCACAAGCTGGTTCTCAAAACTTGCGGAACCACCACACTCTTGCTCGGCCTTCCGCGGATGCTCGAGATCGCCGTCACTGAAGCTGGATTCCCGGCCAACCCAAAGTACGTCGGTACTGCGGCAGCACCACATAGAGTCTTCTACAGCCGCAAGAACTTTCTGTTCCCGCAACAGCAAAAGGGCCCTCACCGAAGCTGGCGCGACGAGGTCCACTTCCTGGACAAGCTGTTTAAGAGCGGAAGCGCATACATGATTGGAAAGATGAATGGAGAGCACTGGTACTTGTACATTACTGCTCCGGAGAACCAGTTGACTCCACCTATGACCCCCGAAGAGGATTCTGCGCAGGATGATGGCGCAATGGAGAGGTCTGACGCCATCACCGCCGCAGCTGCCGCCAACCTTGACTCTGCAAATGATGAAACACTGGAGATACTGATGACCGATCTGGACGAGGACAATGCTCGCAAGTTCTACTTGGAAGAAGCTGCGCGCATCGCCGAAAAGGACAGCTCTCGTCGCGAGCACGAAGCCCGCATCAGCTCCGTGGACCAGCTCTCAAGCATTCCGGAAGGCAAGAGTGCCAACGGACACACAGGACATAGTGACGCAGACTTTGACGTCTTTGCCCAGACATCTTCAGACCATGGCGGTCTAGCAACGCCCACTTCGACCATCGGTGACAAGCAGCTCTCTATGCCGGAGGGGACATCCGAAGGCTCAGAAGGTCACACCCTCGGCACAGCCGTCAGCGAGAACTGCGGGCTGGCAGACCTCTACCCAAAGGCTGAATATCCGGACGCCAAAATCGACGCGTACCTTTTCACGCCCTGCGGCTTCAGTGCAAATGGAGTCGTCCCAGTACCGGGCGACGCAGGCTCGACCCACTACTTCACCGTCCATGTCACTCCAGAACCAGTCTGCAGCTATGCTAGTTTCGAGACGAATGTACCTGAGCGCCAATCCGGACGTGAGACGGCCGCCCTGGTCGCTCAAGTTGTCGATATCTTCAAGCCTGGCCGCTTCAGCGTTACCATGTTCGAGGCTAAATCTGGAGAAGACGGCCCGGCAAAGGTCAAGAAGGACAAGGGCATGGATGGCATCAAGGGCTACAGACGTGTAGACCGTGTTCTGCATGATCTCGAGGGCTATGAACTGGTATTCCGCCATTTTGAGCGGGAGGGTTGGCAAGGCGGAGCTCCTAGATTGGGCGAGATGGGTATGTAAGTAATGAGCAGTGATTGTGTAAGACGGATACCTGTGCAGAGGACATTTAGAATGGTGTTAGGGTATGGCTTCACTGCTTCTAGCGATGCGGTACTTGCATTATTTATTGCATGGCGTTGGTGGTCCGACATAATTGTGTATAGTGAAACAACTTTGACTCTCAAAACACTGAACTGGAATACACACAGATTCGTCATCATCAAACTAAAGAAATGTCAATGAACAAGAATACATGTAAACACGATTGAATGACATTCGTGTATCACTGCCAAGACTCATGGTAATGTACGGCACGTGATTCGGCCGGCAGCTAATTGAGCATTGACCAAGCTCAAACTTCGAGGCCAGCGATTCTGTCGACTTGAAGCTGTCACCACCAATTACGCTACCCAGGCCAGATTCATCCATTGCGCCGCAAAACACCGTCATCATGGGTTGGTTCGACTATGTCTCCGATATCTACTCCTCGATAAGCGTGCAGTCGGCCGCGGCCGATGTGCAAGAGGACATGAAGCACGCCTCGGACCCAGAGCCAAACTCGGGCAAGGACCAACAGGGCGGCGGCATGGGCACCGCTCAGCAGCGAAGCGGTTCCACAACAAGAGGTGGTGTCAGCATGTCTGTTCCCCACTCTGGTACCGGAGAGGAGAGCTCGGAAGAGGCCGAAGTCAACAAGTCCGACCTCAAGAAGTCTGAGGGTGAGGCCCCAAAGGGTCACACACCGGGTGAACAGGGCGGCGGAGAGGCTGCTGGACAAGTCGGTGCTCAAAACGCTGGTCCACATGGAGGTCCAGTTGGCAAGCAGTCTGACGATGACGACGAGGAGGAGGCCGATGAGGATGAAGAGGAGGAGGATGAGCCAGTGGACCCAATGCCAGGACTCGTTGAGGGTTGGTGCAAACAACGATCGTCCTTCCGAGAGTCGCGATGCTGATTCAAGTACAGATTGCACAAAGTCCAAGGACTGCGCACCATTGAAGCACCACTACGAGCACTGCGTTGAGCGCGTCACCTCCCAGCAGGAGACGCACGGCAAGGCCCACGAGGACTGCGTTGAGGAGTGTAAGTCAAAGAGCCCGGAACATGATATCAATTCAAAACTGAGACGTTACAGACTTCCATCTCATGCACTGCGCCACCCAATGCGCTGCGCCAAAGCTGTTCAAGCAGCTCCGATAGATGCTTCGCATCTCGACAACGATAGATCCGATCTGCTCTGGAATGGATCAAGGGCATAATTTCGTCGAACAGACACTCGGCAAATGACAATCCAATCCAAGAAGATCGGTTCTACCACTCGCGGCGGCTATGACAATCAACCTCCATCCTGTACAGCCCTTTTTCCCTCTTGTACTATCTATCAATACTGCTTCTGCTGCGTCTAGCGAGAGAAAATTATAGAGGTTGTAGCATGTATTCTTGCAAAAGTAATGGATACTTTGGAAGCATTTGTGTTGTCTTCTGTGGTAGATTTATGCGCTGGGCAATGCGCTACTCGGTGTGATCTCGACCCGTCGATCCCAGTTGCATGACTATAGCTCAACAATAACTCATGCGACAGTACCATGCTTTTCATCTTAACCTCGCCAGTACATTCGAAATGATTGATGACAAACTACCTTATTCTGCACGTGATTTGGACAGCGCATTATAGACATGACGTCTGGTCTGACGTTGGAGCTTGAGCTCCTCTTCCCGAGGCCAAACAGATATTCATTCTTCTACCAATTGAATTGAACAATAATTCTTCTTTGCAAACCAATTGACCAGCTCAAGATAAACACCACGATGTCGACTTCTCTCCTTCGCAACTCAGCCATGCGCTCTACTCTCAGAGCTAGCGCTCCTTCCGCTACCAAGCGCGCTGCCATTGCCAGTACCACCTTCACCCGCGGCAAGGCTACCCTCCCAGACCTGCCATGTAAGTTACATTGTCAATGTGCAGGGACGAGGGATCCAGCCCTCGCGCAAGAAACTACATTTATCCCAGTCACTGACAAACACAGACGACTACGGCGCGCTGGAGCCAGCCATCAGCGGCCAAATCATGGAGCTGCACCACAGCAAGCACCACAACACCTACGTAACCTCGTTCAACACACAATCCGAGAAAATGGCCGAAGCAGTCCAAGCCGGCGACATCCAGACGCAGATCGCAACACAGCCGCTCATCAACTTCCACGGCGGCGGCCACGTCAACCACACGCTCTTCTGGGAAAACCTGGCGCCCAAGAACTCCGGCGGCGGCGAGCCGCCATCGGGCGGTCTGGCCAAGGCTATTGATTCGCACTACGGATCTCTGGACGCGATGAAGCAGAAATTCAACACCGCGTTGGCCGGTATTCAGGGATCTGGTTGGGCGTGGTTGGTGCAGGATACCCAGACTGGTGCGATTGGGATCAAGACGTATGCGAACCAGGACCCGGTTGTTGGGCAGTTCAGGCCGATCTTGGGTGTTGATGCTTGGGAGCATGCTTACTAGTGAGTGCTGAGTGCTGCACAATGAATGAGGACAGGGTTGTACTAATCAGGCACAGCCTCCAATACCAGAACCGCAAGGCTGAGTACTTCAGCGCCGTCTGGGATGTTATTAACTGGAAGGCCGCTGAGAAGCGTTTCCAGTAGAGGAGACATGATCATCGGACGGGACGACGAGGAACCAATGACTCAGCAGTGGATATGTATATAGGTAGGCGACTGCAATAAATGGACACAAACGAATTCACCGCCATTTACGGTGTCGATGTAATATAAAGCTCATACAAAACTCAAAATATCCCCGTGTAAGCCATCAGCAGTACCAAAATCCAAAATACTCCGTTTAACCCATCAGCAGTACCACCCCCATAACAAATTAATTCTCTACCAATCTACCACCATTGCACCAAGCCCCGTAAATCAGCCAGCGACGAACCCGAAGGCGCCGAGACGGCGTTCCTACGCCCAGTCCAAAACCCCTCCGGTAGCGGTACACCACCGTCTTCGTCCGGCAGCATCTGTTACAAGTCAGCTAAACCCCTTTCATCGTAAGTATTCAAGCACCAGATACCTTTTCATTCATCTTCTCATCGACCATCCATCCTATCTCCGCGATACCCTGCCCGAGGCCCTTCCATCCATCTCTCCATCCATGTCCCCTGCCCTGCGCAAGGTCGACTGCCCTGGCGAAAACGTTTGGAAACACCCCGGGTTTACCAGGGTGCCGACGAGCGTACGTCTCGTGGTTGATCTCGCAGACCCCGGCCTCGGTGGTGCTGCTGTGCGCTGCGCAGTACTGTCGGCAGCAGAGGATGCAGGTTTCGGAGTCTAAGGGGGCGAGGTGTGGGGGGCGCCCTTGACGGACGCGCCGGAAGGACATTTCGGTGCAGATGTGGCATGGTGGTGGTAGGGGGGTGGTG
>Ga0058702_10000076_pt1 | contig 96498 bp, 80 predicted proteins | sample AgamicOrSfe_FD_83781 | JGI IMG/M metagenome (GOLD analysis project Ga0058702, IMG submission 83781) | Agave microbial communities from Guanajuato, Mexico - Or.Sf.e | ecosystem: Host-associated > Plants > Phyllosphere > Phylloplane/Leaf | place: Guanajuato, Mexico | collected 2012-05-30 | reverse complement strand
GGTGGCAGCTTGTAATGCAGCCGCAGACTTGATCCGCTGTTTGGTTTGCACCGTTCTCATGCGCCACGTAGAGGCATTCCCCTGCCTGACCTCAATCGTCAAGTAGCCGTCCGCATGATCATGGCTGATGCGGAATCCGACGTGCCAAAACTTGAGATTGCGGCAAATGCCGGATGGTATCCTGAGCATCGGCGGCATAGCACCGGTGTGCGGGCCGATGGACATGGTGGCGCGCGCATTGCCATTATGAAGGACGGGCAGGATCTCTTCGGCAGTCGCCTCTTCCTTGAGTAGGCAGTCGAGGCCGTCAGGCTGAAGCTCGCCGCAGTTGGTGTAACGATAGAGCAAGCGCTCAACATCGACATTGCGGACATCGAACGGGAAGACGTCAGGCACGGGACGGCCATATTTGGCCCGCTGATCGTTGTAGATCGCTTGGTCAATGATCCAGTATTTGTTCTCGTCCGAAAAATCATCCCATAAGTTACCTCCAGTCTCGGTGTGAAGAAGCGTCGCGACAGGAATTGCCTCGCGGGCGCGGAACGTTGCCCGGGCCCAATCGATGAGCCTTGGTGTTGGCTGACGACGTTCTGGTGTCTTGGCTTTCATCGTTGTAGCCGGTCTAGGGGCCAGCGGGGAGGCGGAGGCGCGGGTCCGGTTGCCGTTCCTGAGAAGAGGATGGCCTTCAGGAACGAGAACAGGGTGCGGACGGCCGACGTCCCTGCCGAATACAACAGTGCGGCGTGCAGGAGCCATCTTGTTGTATAGATAGTGGAGATATTGAAAAATGTTGTGACCAGACAGATATTGTGTGACAGAGTGGTGGTGATATCTGATCTGGTAGAGTACTTGATGATTGAATTATTCTGATGAGAAAAAGGACAGTAGACGGAACACGTCGGGGGTTGATATACCATTCCAACACTACAGTGTACACCATGGTAGATAAAGAACAGAGCATGCGACCTACCTTGATGTTCAACATCATCACCATGAACTACCTTGATGGTTGTGGTTAAAGTTCGAAGCAGAATGCTTACTGCTTGCAACGCTTGGACCTACCTGCCAGTCACCTCAGTCGGTATCAGATCAGATAAGCTTGACAGATGTATTGGCTACCGTGCTCCTAGCTCTCGACGTCTCCAGGGTGTGACAATAACGAAAGGTTTAGATGGCAACAAACCTGACTCACTGACCTTTCTTCCATGGCCACTGTTTCCGCTCCTCTGTAGTCCAGAAACTGTATGGGTTTTACAGGGTCTGTAAGCATGAGCCAGAAATGTGAACAAAAAGAATAGGTGACTGAAACTGATATTGCACGCAGCCTGTCGAAGTCCTGTCGCTCGAGCACAGATCGCGCTTCGGCTCACTAGCGTTCCGTTTCCGCGGTGTCGCCAAAGATCCGATCCGGCACCGCGATTCGGGAGGGGCCGCATCCGGGCTCGGAAACTGCCGATCGGCTTCACGCTCTCGCGGTTGACAATATAAGTGGCACTCAGTAATATAACACTCAGTAATACATCAGCCGTACAGCAGCGGAATTTGAGTAATTGTGTATAGATATAATGTTTGCGTGTGAGGGATGTACTATCAGATAGATATAATAGCTATAAATCAATTATAATCGGCTGATGGTATATACAGTGCCCTAAAAAAGCTGAATCTAGCGTTGTATGTGCCACTTATTTTGTCAACCGCGAGACGCTCATCGGCGTTAGGGTTCTTGATGAATATTCAATGTTCATTCTAAAACTTAGACCGACGAATCGTCAGTGGGTCGAGTGACATATCAGCAGGCCTCTATCTTATCACTCTCGCTGTAGGTATCAAACAACTGAATGCTCGCCACAGCTCATCTCTCGTTGCATTCGCGGATAATACTGTAGAAACAAGTGGAGAGGGTCCCCACAGTGACCCCGCATTCACTCCGCATTCACATCCAGTCTTTCTTGATCAAAATGCGGCGTCGACGTAATGGATCTGCATTACCTTGAGGATGACTTTGACCGAGAAACGGTAGAGCCAGCCAGCCCCTCATGCTCGGACAATCGAAAGACCCCCATCCTTGCGCCTCATGACCCGAAAGTCTAGTGTAACGTTACAATGCATCAGCCTGTCCTTCAAAGCATATTATCTACCTTGATCTCTTTCTTTTTGTCTGTGTCTGACAACTTTTTCATCGCAAAGATGAGATCTAGAGACATCTACCACCTGCTGCTAGGCGCGTGCGGTCTCCAAGCATTCGCTGCCGCACAATACACGAACTCGACGACCAATGGGACTGCAACGTACACCAACCCGATATTGAACACCGTGGGAGCTGACCCATGGGTCATACAATACAACGGCGATTATCTCATGACATACACTACCAACGACAACGTCACTATGCTGAGAAGCCACACTCTCACCGACTGGAACAATGCCGAAACAAAGCTCGTCTTCACGCCCCCAATGGGCATGAACTACAGCACCGATCTATGGGCGCCTGAGCTGCACCAAATCAATGGCAACTGGTATGTCATCTTCACAGCCGATCCGTACTCCGACTCTCCGCCACCACAACAGTCCATGTGGTGCGACTTTGACTGTCCCGCCGTGAACCACCGGATGTACGTCCTGCAGTCTTCGTCCGCCGACCCATGGAACTCGACGTACACCATCGTGGCCAACCCTTTGAACACCTACGACTCTTTCGCGATCGATGGAACCTACTTCGTACACACGACCGGCCTCTACCACATCTACAGCTGCTGGTACCGACCGACCGATGGCTGGCCCAGCAACCTGTGTATCCAAAAGCTCTCGAACCCCTACACCGTCGACTCCAACTTCACCGAACGAGCCATCATCAGCACCCCCTCGAACCCTTGGGAGAAGACACCCTACGGCCGACCCAGCGTCATGTCCGACGTCCGGCTATCCTCGAACGAAGGACCAGAACAACTCATCAACCCAACCACAGGCCAGAACTTCGTAATCTACAGCGCCGCCCGCAGCGACAACCGGAACTACTGTCTCGGTCTGCTCGAGCTAGTCGGTGAGGACCCAATGAATCCCGAGGACTGGTACAAGAACAACGAGCGCTGCGTCTTCTACCAGGACAGACTCACGGGCGCCTACGGTGTCGGTCATGCGAGTTTTACCAAGTCACCTGACGGCACCGAGGACTGGATGGTGTACCACGGCATGCGGGATCCGACGAACGGCTGGAGCGCGAGGACGATCAGGGCGCAGAAGTTTTCCTGGAACGAGGATGGCACGCCGAACTTCCCGAGGCCGGGATATGGGCCTTATGCGGTGCCTTCTGGTCAGACCTAGTATGAGCTAACTTATCTAAATGACATCTATCGCAATGGAGCTCTCTCCAGTGATGGCCGTTCTCTACTTTTTACTTCCACGTCTCTTTCACTTCTGAATCCCTTGAATTTTGACGCGATTGCTTCGAGACTAGCGGGGATTTGCTAGAGACGTCGCGAAAGATAAGAACAGATGAATCGATCGATGCGATCGAACGAAGAAAGACCGTATGCTGTTGCTGTAAAAACTTGATTCTCTTCACTACGATGGAGGGTATAAATTCTGATCAAAGTTCCATCATATCTTCATCACCAACACCTCCGTACTCGTCCTCCTCCTCCGCCTCCAGCATCATTTGATCAGCGATACCAGCATCATCATTGTACCCGTTGCCATCACCATCAGCACCACCATTCATACGATGATCTCTGTCTTTCTGAGCATTTTGCTTAGCGATATGCCGCTCCAGATCCTCCGGGCCCCAGGTACTGACGCCTTCTTGCAGTTTTATCGGGAACGGCGAAGCCATTGTCTTCAAGAACTTCTTCGCACCAGCGACTGCTTGGTCGACACTCAAATTGATATCGGAGTCCATGAGCGCACTTCCGATCCACTTGGGTAGCTGGGCTTTCTTCTTGCCGAATCTGCGGTCAGCGAGTACCATTATTCCGTAATCGTCCTTTCCTCTCAGTACACGACCCAAACACTGCGCTGCGTGGCGCATGGCGTCGAAAGAGAGAAAGTCGTTCTCGCGGATTTGGTAGTTCTCGCGCAAGAACTCGAGACGTGCTTTTAGGATACGTGATTCAGTGTACTGGAAGGGAACGCCGATACACAGCACAGAGCGGCCGTAGTGGTGGTCAAAATCGATTCCTTCCGAGACTTTGCCACGAGCGACACAAAGAAGTACAGCGCCACGACCGTTGCTGCAGGCCGTGCGATATGTTTCCAGAGCGAGAGACGTTTCCTGACTATCAGGTGTTTCGACCAGGATGAGCTTGGACTTCCATACTTGGTCGAGGATGCCCATGCCTTGCCACATCGAGATAATGCTTTCCATGTAAAGATATGAGGGGAAGAAGACGACGAGGCCATCAGGTGTCAGCTTGGCGAACTCAATAAGAAGGTTGCCGTAGTTGCGGACAACAGAGGGATCGTTACGAATCTGAAACGAGGAAGAAATAGAGCCTTGGTCAGATCCGCGAGTGACGACCATGGGTAAGAAAGACCGGCGGGCGAGGGTCATGGCGTACGACTCTTGTACGACGGCGTCAAATCCTAGCATCTTCGGATACATTTCAAGCGGAGAAATGGTTCCGGATGTGATAATAACGGAGCTGAAACGTTCAAAGACCGGCTTGATCGCAATGGCCGCGTCAAGACAGGTGAAATGGAGGATTGGATTCGGTACTGACGCCGATTCTGACTCGAAAGGTTCGAGGATGAGAAGGAAGCCGCTCTCGTATGTCGCAACGAGCGTGGCGAAACTGGCGACTTCTTGCAGTGCTTGGTAGTCCTCTATGTTAGTGAGTTCCAGCGTTCGCACGAGAGATGTCAATCTCTCAGCGCAGAAACGCAGGGGTTTCCGTTCAATGAACGTAAGCTCTTTCAGATGTTGTAGGAACGATGGCGGCGTCTCAGAGATCACGTGTAGTACCTTCATACGAGTCTTCAGATATTCCACAAAACGTTTCAGAAATGCGATGAAGTGTTCCGCTCGTCGAATGTTGCCAGGTACGGCCTCTTTGAGGAGATCATCAGGCAAAGCCGGATTTGACATGAAAGCGCCCTCGTCTCTCGCTTCGTCAGCATCTCTCAGACCCTGCACAAGCTTCGAATACTCGTTCTGTAGTTTTTCTGCATCCGTCGATTTCATCTCTGTGATTTTGCGTTCCAGATTCTGTGCTCCACGACCTGCTTTCCGCAGGGAATCTTCCGTCAAGTCAATAGATAGTGATTCGATACACACGTTGTCTATGTTGTGGGCCTCGTCAAAGACGACTATGCAGTCTTTCGAGAGCTCTTTCGATACTCGCTCAGCAATCTTCGGATCCAACAGATAATGGTAGGAGTAGATGATGACGTTGCAGAAGGGCATCATTCTGCGGCAAGTAAAGTAAGGACACTGCTTATGCTGCTCGCCGTGTTTGAGCATATCATCGAGTGTGAATACACCAGGAGGAATGAGGTTGTGAGGTTCCAGTAGATCCAGATTTTCGTGGTAAATGCAAAGGTCAACATCTTCGCCCCTTTCCTTCTTCTCCTTGACGAAACCAGCGGTCAACGACCGGCACCTGGCATCGACGACTGAGCCACTCTTCTCTCTTCTCACAGAAGGATGCAGGCACAAGTTCTTTCTGGAAGTCAGACCCAGCCCACGAAAGTCCTCTTCGTAGCCTAGCTGCGCTGTCCGATACTTCATCAAGTTCTTTAACTCGGCCAGCGCCTTTTCGATCTCGGACATGGTTCTGGAGCAATAGATGAGTTTCCTGTGTTCGGGATAGAACTGCTGATATGCGACGATCAAAGCCAGCAGTGTGATGGTTTTGCCAGTCCCCGAAGGCATTTCCAGGACGCAGTGGCCACCAGCATCCAGGGTTCGCTTGAGATCACACATGTAGGCATATTGCTCGGGATAGATACGCGGATAAGGGAAGAGAATCTCCAGGTCGTCGATCATGAACTTCATCCTGGCGAATACGGCACCCTCGCCAGGACTTTGGTTACGGGCGGCGTTTGATGCCTTTTGTCTGTATCTCCAAGAAGAACAAAAGTGCTCAGTCGTGTTACCCGGATTGAATGACTGTCCACGAATTGAGCGAGAGGATGACTGAAAAGACCGTCGAAGATTGTTGGATATTGAACGAAACTTGCGTAAATTGTTCGTCGCTTCCGCCTGGAAGTCACGAAAGACTGTCGACGATGTAGATATCGCGCTAGAGCGTTTCAAGCGTAGCTGCGGCAGTCTCATCCCGCGCGCTAAACCACAGCTTAAATGGGCGTCATGTGGGGTTGATACCTCGGATCTGGATATCGACATCGACATTGGAAGGTACACGCTCTAGACACTTGACCTGATCGCTCACTTTCAGATCCTTCACTAATACATCTATAACCAAAATGGCGACTCGCTCAGTTCCTATGCTGACGCAGCAGGCAGCGGAGGTGGCATCCGCCGGTGCCCAGAAGAAAGCGAAGGAGATGGGCATTGGTCGGCTTCCCCACCCATACTGACGACCGACATGCGACTGACTGACTCTCAGACATGAACATTGCCATTGTAGACAGCACACTTTACCTCCTCCACTTCACCCGCATGCCAGGCGCAAAGCTCACCTCGATCCAAATCTCTATCGACAAGGCCTTCACAGCAGCCGGTCACAGAGCGCCTACAAGCAACTACCGGGGCCAGAACTTCCTGCCCGGTGGTCCGGCGTACGGCATCCACAACTCGAACGGTGGACGATTCATGCTTATTGGCGGTGGTATTCCAATCACTATCGACGGTCAGATCGTCGGGGCGATTGGTGTCAGCACGGGAACCCCGGCGCAAGACATGGAGGTTGCACAGGCGGGTATTGAATCACTTACAGAATGGAGCAAGAAGAGACAAGGGCCCAAGTTATGAGCACATTGAATAAACAGAATTTGAAACAATCACATGTATATGAAAAATGGGTATCACGCAGAAACGAAAATAACTAGCCCAGATCAACAGCCCCAAGCCCTCTTTCGCGGACGGCATCACGGACCCCTTCCCGCACCTGCGCGAGCACCTTGTCCCAGCGCTCAAGCATCTCGTCACCTTGCCATTTGCCTTCCGCTTCTTGTTCTACCGTCCAAGCGAGCCACTTGACGGTCTTGACCACCTTTGCAATGTCCCTCTCATCCACAACGACAGCCCTCAGGTACGATACCAGCGCTTTGACATCTTCAGCGAAAGGCTCGTCGTCCCAGAACTCTCGCACCCAGTCTTTGATCATTGCCCTCAAATCTGGCAACTCCGAGAGCTTCTCCTTGGTGAACGTGGGTTTGGGCTGCGTAGGCGGCAGCTTGAACAATCGCTCAACCGCCTCCTGCTTTTGGTTCTTGCCCGTCTTACGCCCTCTTGGCTTCTGGTGCATCGAGAGATCAATGCCACCAGTCTTGCGTAGACGTTGCTGTCGATGCTGTTCAATGACTTCTTGTCGAAGCTCGTCTGGCAACGCGGCAAGAAAGTCTTTGTCCAGCTCTGCAGGCGCCGGCTCTCCTTCATTGTCGGTTGGTGTACCATCGCGAGCTCTAGACTGCGCTCTAGCTACAAAGTTTGACTGGGTGAGCGTCGAGTTGTCGCCTCGTCGCATTCCCCCGAATAGACCGCCTCTACCACGCTTGCGTACTAAAGGGCCCTTCGAGATAGGCGCGACTCGGTTTTTGCGGGGAGATTGCGGTAGCACTGCCTGTTCCTTAGCTTTGCGAGGCGATTTGTGGTACTGAGCCAGCACTTCCGCTCGGACATCATCAGGCAAAGCGGCGAGTGTTTCTGCGTCTAGTTGGGACTCGTTGGGGAATTCTACCGCAGGCGATCCAGTACGCGCTCGTGGACGTGGGACAGGACTTTCATCCCGGTGCTGATGTGAGTCCGATTGCTCCGCGACCTCGCTTGTGGGTTTGCTTTGCCGAATGAGCCTAGACCGGATGTCCTCTGGCAACGCGGCGAGAACGTTTGGATCCACCTGAGTTGGCAGCGCAAATTGTGTGCCCATCATGTTTAGGGGCTTCTTACTTGGGCTTGCCTTCAACAGCTCGAATGGGATGCCGACGCTGGGAGCATCTCGTACTCGTTTGGGCTTTGGCGTTTCGACTTCATCCTGTATAGGATCACTATGCGGCTCAGGACGCGTCTCGGGTGGTTTCACTTTGGACTGTTCGCCCTTCATGAACTGGAGACGTCGTTGACTGCCTTCGACTGGCCCATCTGCTTTTAAAGGCTCCAATTTCTGCATCTGAACTCCAATGCCGCGCAACTCGCCAGGCGTAAAACCAAAACCGCGCATTAGGGACAAAGTCTCTTTTGTGAGTACTTTTGCATCGTTGGTAGCGACACCTAGCTGTATGCTCTTGTTGTAAGTGTCGCATTTGCCATGTCCGAGGTGCTTCGGCGGATCCAAAGGCGCATCTGGTGAACGTCGCATGACTTTCAACGTGAGCTGACGTCCTTTCACCCGCTCTTTGATCAACCTCTTTTGTAACTCGCCACAAAGGTTTTCCAGAAACTCGTCTACTTGTTCTTGGTTCTCGAAACGAACGCCCCAGTTGACTTCGGCAGACACGGACTTGCGAATTACTTGGTCTCCAACTTCAGCCCGATCGATACCTCGCGCGTACTCCCAGATCTTCTCGCCCGTCTTCGGGCCGAGAGTATTGGTTAGCTTTTCGCGGGTGAATTCTCGGATGTCCTTGACGTAGCGTATACCGATTTCTTCCAGCTTACTTCCCATACTCCAGGCGACACCAGGTAAACTCTGGACTTCAAGGCCGCCAATAAAGTCGAGCACATCCTCAGGCTTGAGTTGGAACTGACCAGCCGGTTTAGCTTTCCTCAGTGCAACCTTTGCGAGCAGAATGTTCGATCCAATGCCGACAGAGACGTTGCATCCAGTCAACTCGAGGACAGTACTACGCAGTTCGTCACCAATTTCGTCAGCCCTCGACTGCTCTCGGAAGTTGCTACCTTCAGCCCTCCTTACACCATCCGTGCCACCTGCTGCGATACACTGAGCACTGATGTCGATGAGAGCTTCATCGATGCTGACCGACTGCACAACACCACCGGTGGCCAGTATGGCGTCGTAGAACTTGCGACTTGCTTCTTCGTAACCGGGGAAATCGTATGGTAGCACTCTGAGATCGGGATACATCTCCTGAGCACGTTTCATCCACATTCCATTGCTTATACCGTACTTGCGCGCCGGATAGTTGCAGCTCGCAATCTCGGACCCTGAACCACCACCATGCGCTACAACACAAGGTACATCTTTGTATTGGGGGCATTTCTTGAGCGATACAGCGACGAAGAAACTATCGAAATCGACATGCATGATGTATCTTCGTGCTCCCGATGGCCTCTTTTGACGGACCTTTTGTGATGATGTCTTTTCAGCCGTCAGTGCCTGAAGTTGGGACTTGAGATCCGCCTTCCATGTCGATAGGTGATGCAGACGAGACTCTCGATAGTACTGTTCAAGAAACTCTGGGTTGACCACAGTCGATTTGCGAAGACGCGGGTCGGCGAGGAGTATCGCGTTGTGCTCTTCCGCTGTCAATTTCGATACTTTGCTTGGTGATAAGTCTTCTGGACTACGACTTCTCTTTGTGCCTCTTGTCCTAGCCACCTCGTTGGAATCCTCATCGACCTGTTCCTGCGGTGGAACTAGCATTTCTACTGACAATGCAGGCTGTGCTGGAGCAGCGACCGGCGGGCTTGTGCGCGGAGGAGTCCGTAAAGAAGAATCATCCTCATGAGTGCTCTCTTCCCGTGGATCCTCGATGAAGTCGGAAAGGTCCTCAAGTGACTCTTTGGCCGGTTGAGATGACCTAGCTACAAGCCTAGCCTTTTCTTCAAGCCGTTCCAAATCAGAGTCATTGATGTCGTCGTCTCCCGAAGTCAGCGTCTGGGTGAATGAAGGTTGTTTTGCGGGTGGGGGCTTCGAGGCAGAAGATTGTTGCTGTGCTAGTTGACTGGTGTACCAACTTGCATCAGTCTGATCTCTATAGCCGCGGACCTTGTTGTTGGTCTGCGTGACAACCTGGCCGTTATCGAATCCGAGAACTTTTTGTCCCACTCCCTCGTCGACCACTCTATACTCGTTCCAGGGAAGTAGACGACCGGCTCTGACGCTATCCACAATCCATGCAGGCTTCACAATTCGATATCGCTTGAACTCTACGGCCTTCTTCGGAGTAAGATTGCTTGCAATGATATGTGTGACCATGGTTTTGCCATCCAGATATTGGATGAAGCCGCCTCCATGACTCACGATTAATTCGTGTAGGTCATTCAACGAAGGTTGAGTATAGCCATTCACATACGCAACAATGCCACGAAATATTTTCGGCTTGTCTGCGGACTTCTCGCGAAGGTCATGGTCCAGGTTCTGAAGCTTGATCTTCTTCCGTCTGAAATAGTCGGTGAAGCCACCGAACTTTGAGCCCTCGTATTCGTCGCCCTCTTCGTTACTGAAAGTGTGATTCTCAATACGTTTCCGGACCTCGTCCGACTTCTTCTCCAAACGAGAGCCCATCACGGCTGACGGCCACGCTCATCGTTATGACATCCAAGTAGAGCAAGAGACACGTTCGTATTGATATAAGAGCGATGAGATGAGATGCTGCGCTGCAATGCCAATCGGACCCCTCAGCTGACTGGAATCTCGTGTCGAGGACTCGTAACACCAGAACGCAGACATTCGTGAGGCATGGATTGATGCCCATGACGCCACGCTTCGATTCACGCGTCTTCAGGGTCCACGCTGGCGTAAAGTGGAAATAGGGTTTGGTTCCCGCGAAAAGTCACGCCAGACCCACATAAAAGTTGTAAGGTTGCTGGGAGACAGCTCGAGTTCTTCAAGAACTATTTTTTCACCTCGACCTTCATTCTCCAACACCACATATAATCCACAGAATCAACAAAATGACTACTCTACCAATGGCCATCTATGGCCTCGAAATTCCAGCTGGCGACATCGCCATTCCAGCCAAGCCAGATATTCCAGCTGCTGTAAGTCTTTACTCTTTCGTTCCGCTTGCGGCAGCTCCATCATGGATCGGCGACAAGCAGTATAATCCTACTCCGAACAATCTTACTGATAATTTACAGTTCCGCATCACCATGGCCGCTATTGACCCTAATGCTGAGCCAGAGGAGGACGCTGGCACTACCAAGACCTCCAAGCCTCGCGCAACCCTGAAGATCATTCGCGAGCCTCTCTACGCCGACTTTGACGACGAGTTCGACGAGGATGATGAGGATGAGTCTGACTTCGACGAGGACGAGATGAACGCTCTCCTTGCCGAGGAGGATGACGAGGATGAGGATGAGGAGATCTCAACCGGCCCAGACGACGCACCCAAGAGCAAGAAGGCTCGCAAGGCCGCCGCCGCTGAGCAACTTCGCAAGGAGCTCATGGAAGACATGGAGGCCGACGCGCCAAATGGTGTTGCCAAGAAGGGCAAGAAGGGTGCCAAAGCCGCCGAGGAGGAAGATGACGACGAGGATGATGAGGATGATGATGAAGATGACGATGACGACGACATGGACGACGATGACATGATCGACGAGCCAGAGGAGTTTGTTATCTGCACTCTTGACCCAGAAAACGTAAGCTATTCTGCAAAGAGATTTCATACCCGCCGTACTAACTCTTCACGCAGCACTACCAGCAAACTCTTGACATCACCGTTGGTGAGGATGAGCGCGTCTGGTTCAAGGTCTCTGGCACTCACACTATCTACCTTACCGGAAACTACGTTGATCTCCCAGACACTCACCGTCATGAGTACGACTCCGAGGATGAGGACGAGGACTACGACTCCGACGAGTACGACCTCAGCCCTGATGAGGACGAGATTGACGACGAGGACGAGCTCGATGACATGGCCGACCCACGCATCACCGAGGTCGACGATGACGAGGAGGAGGAGGCTCCTAAGCTCGTCACTGCCAAGGCTGATAAGAAGGGCAAGAACAAGCGTCCAGCCGAGGAGGAGACTCAGTCAATCGACGACATGATCGCCAAGGAGGCAGTCAACGGTGAGAAGCTCAGCAAGAAGCAGGCCAAGAAGCTCAAGAACAACGCTGGCGAGGCCGTCGCCGCCGAGGAGCCAAAGGACAAGAAGAATGTCAAGTTCGCCGAGAAGCTCGAGACTGGTCCAACTCCATCTCCAGCTGCCAAGAAGGACGACAAGCCAAAGGCTGCCGCCGGTCCACGCACTGTTCAGGGTGTCACCATCGATGACAAGAAGGTCGGTGAGGGTCGCGCTGCCAAGAAGGGTGACCGTATCGGTATGCGCTACATCGGCAAGCTCCAGAACGGCAAGGTCTTTGACAGCAACAAGAAGGGCAAGCCATTCACCTTCAAGCTCGGTGTTGGCGAGGTCATCAAGGGTTGGGACATTGGTGTCGCTGGTATGACTGTTGGCGGTGAGCGCCGCATCACTGTTCCAGCTGCTCAGGGCTACGGCTCCCGTGGCGCTCCACCAGACATTCCACCAAACGCCACCTTGGTCTTCGACGTGAAGTGCCTCGAGATCAAATAGTATGGATCTACGGAGGAAGTCCGTCAGCCAGTGGTGATCAAGATGGAAGAACCCGAGGAGATCAAGATGGAAGAAGAGGTGAAGATCAAGAAGGAAGAACCGGAGATCAAGCTGGAGGAGATTTCCGAAGCGACGTCTGAGCTCAGCGAGCTTCAGAAACAGAAGAAGAGAGAGAAAAGACGCGCTCAAAAGAATGAGAAGAAGCGTCGCGCAGGAATGGCATAGGTTTGATCTTTTTTCTACAGCGATACCCGACTTGCGTAGACTCGCAGGAAGGATGGGTCGCAAGCAAAAGTAATAGAATTCATGTAACATAGCAACACAAGCCTTTTCATCTAATCCCGGACATCCGTGCAATGCTACAACTGCTTCAGCGACCAGTAATGTTCTACTAGACGATGACATTTGACCTAAACATCGACCCTTGTTGTACATGTACATGTATACAGTGCAATAATGTAATGTCAAAATGGCTATTAACGTAGTGGTATCATGTGGAAATTCATGCTCTATCTAGCTAGACCTTTGGCTTCTTTCCGTTCGCGCCTTCCTCGTCGTCATCTTCCAGCTTCCTCTTGGTCGATGCTTCCGCTGGTTTGGCACTCGTCGCCGGCTTCTTCTTCCTTACCATACCAGTCAAATCATTGGCACCTTTGGTAGCCTCCTCGATCCTGGACTTCTGCTGTGCAGTCGATTCTCCGAGCAGAGAGCCCAGAATACCGACGAGTGGATTTGAGCCATCAGGTGCGCCCGCGGGTCCGGTGATGCCGTTCATGGTGATTGCAGGATCGCGCAAGTCGGCCAACTGCAGGTTCGTTAGTCTGTAGTTTCACGAAGAACAGAATCATCGCGACTTACTCTTCCCTCCATATCTTGAATCATTTCCTCCACATCCTTGATGAGAGCCGACTTTTCCTTCTTCTCCGCCTCTCCAAGCTTTTCCATAGCCGCCGTCTCCTTTTGAACCCTGAGCTTACAGCTCTCGATCGCCTTTCCCAAGTGTACAGCCGACTGTGCTCTCGCCTCCTCATCTACCTGGGCAGTCTTCGCTGCCTCCTCAGCCACAGACTCGCCTTCTGTCTGCACTGTAGTGACCGACGCAAACTCTAGGGCAAGGGAAACCTTGTAGTGTGCCTCTGCGATGAGACTGTTTTCGGTTGGGAAGAGCTTGAGCTTGAGATCGAGCGATGATTGCGCGTCAACGACTGCATCCGCGAAACGCTCGTTCTCCAGTGATATCTCCGCTTGCAAATCGTGTGTGTCTGCCAGTCGTTCCATGATCGCGCGCTTCTCCGGGCTGAGTGTGTCTGATTGCGCGGCCTTGCCCTTTCCACTGGCTGTTGTCTCTTTCGTATCAAGCTCTTCTAGTTGGCGGCCCAGGAGCACGCGTGCGACATCCAGAATCTCGTAGGCGGTCGCAAAGTCGTCGTCCTCCTCCTCTGCCTCACCGTCTGCGCCTTCCTCATCGTCTTCGTCTTCACTGTCAGTCCAGTTCTCGTCACCAGTGATCTGAAAGAATGGCTTGTCCGCAGCTCCCGCCTTTGTGTCCTTCTTGGTTTCTGCTGATGAGCCGTCCTTCTCTTCCACCACTGCCTCGAGTGTTTCCTCGGCCATCTTCTCCTCACCAGACTTGAGCGCATCACTTTGGTCTTTCGTTGGCGCAGTCTTTCGCTTCTTCTTCTTTGGCTCTTCTCCACCAGCTACCTTGCCGCCGAGTACATCACTAGTACTGACTGCGACCTTGTACAAGCAGCGTCCATATTGGTAGAGAAGCTCAGCATTTTCTGGTGCCATCTCGCCATGGATTTCATCTTGTATTTCCACCGCTTCACTGTACAGATCTGCGGCAGCGCTCCAGTTCTTCAGTGAATACTCTTTCGTCGCAGAGGCTTTGAGGTGGTTGAATTGGGTGAGTGTTTCGGCGGAGGCTTCCACCTTCGGAGCTGACATCTCTTGTTCTGAAGTCATTGTGGTCGTAAATTATGGTTGAATAAAGCTCAATGGATGCGAGTTTCTATAGATCAAAAGTGAAAGATGATAGAAGTCGCGAAAGTAATATAGATAATGTTAGGTGAACGCGAAAAGAAGTGGGTCTGCGTCCACTCTACGCGTAAACGCGTCCCACCGAGGAAGTCGATAACGATGTACACACTTTCTTGCTAATCGCATGTTGCTTACCAACTTTTCGCATACCACGACTCAAGATCATGGCGACCGCAGCGAGATTGACAGATAATCCAGTGCCGTCTTCATCGCCAGCTTTTGGCACGCCGGTACATCCTTTCCTCCCTTCAGCCAAACCCCTGGTGCAGCCAGCATTCAAACCCACAATACCGACGGTGTTACCGATACTGTTACCACCGCCGATACTACGTCCATTGGCCTTTAGAACATTTACCAAAAAGCACAACCTTACACTAGGCTCATCCGCGCTCCAGGCACTCGCAACATTTATCGGCAGACACTGTGGGTCAGGATGGAGAGAGGAAGGAACCGGAGAAAAGGTGCTAGAGGAGGTTGCCCGAATGTGGAAGAAGAGCGGCGGAACACTTATCGTGGAGGACAACGTCTTGCTGAAATCAACACTAAAAACACTGGAGACTTCGATGACTGGAGGCAGAGTTGTTCCGAACAGAAGCACACTGAGCAAGCAAAGCAGTTTCGCGTTCGCCGACGGCACGGGAGAAGGCACAATTAACGACACGAGGCCTCCTAGTCTTGAGCATCAGAACAGCTTCGGACTCAGCAAACTAGACGTCGAGGATCAAGACCCGGAGGCAGAGGAAGCGGAGGCAAAGGATCCGCGAGCTTGGGTCAAAGTCGTGGATGCATTCAGTCAACCAAGACTCACATACAACATGCAGAAGAAGCACTTCGAGCGACTGACAGCGAAACCAAGTTTGCTGCCGCCGCCGAATCACAAGACGATACTGTTCAGGGATAGATACAACCTGATTCATCAGCGGGTGATGCGAAACCCAGCGTTTCAGACGTCTACAGTCAACACAAGGGCACTCTCCCGGTCGGACAGCGTAACACAACTTCAGAACTTCAAGATTACGCCCGTGGCGAATCTTCTCGGGCGAAGCGGATCGATGCATCTGCTCCTTGGTCTACTAACTGTCACACCTACGGGAACACTGGCCTTATCCGATCTTACAGGTGCCATAACCCTGGATCTTGCGCATGCAAAGACTCTCCAAAACAGCGGAGCAGAGCCTCCTTGGATATGTCCTGGTTCGATCGTGCTCGTTGAAGGTATCTACCAAGAAGAGTTTTCTGGAGCTGGATCTTCTGGTCTCGGTGGTGGAGGAGGTGTAGGCGGCACAATCGGTGGCAAGTTCATTGGCTTCAGCATCGGCGCACCACCTGTCGAACGACGGCAGCTGACACTCGGTATCACATCGGAGATCAAGAGCGAAAATCACGACGCTGGTATTGGTGGTGGTTTCGGATGGACAGATTTCATTGGTCTGGGCAGCGAAAAGGCCATGGGAACACGCATGCGCCGGCTCGAGAAGCGACTGCTGGGGACTACTACCGTTCCTGAGCGCAGACGGATGATATTGCTCAGTGAAGTCAATCTCGACGATCCAACTTGCCTCGAGGCCCTGCGCAAGGTCTTTAGCACCTACTCCGCCGAGATGGACGTGACGCCCCTGTCGTTCGTTCTAATCGGAAACTTCGTCAGCCACGCAGCCATGGCAGGAGCGGACACAGGCTCTATCGAATACAAGGAATACTTCAATGACCTCGCAACAGTACTCGCCGACTACCCCTCACTCCTTCGAAACGCAACCTTCGTCTTTGTGCCCGGCGACAACGACCCTTGGGCCTCTGCCTTCAGCGCCGGTGCAAGCGCAGTGGTGCCACGCAAAGAAGTGCCTTCGATATTCACGAGCAGAATCAAGCGCGCCTTTGCGAATGCCAAAGCAGAGGGGTCAAAGAAGGAAGTAGACGGTGAAGCGATCTGGGCCTCCAATCCAGCGAGATTGACGCTGTTCGGTTCAGCGCACGAGATCGTGGTCTTCAGAGACGACATTAGTGGACGTCTGAAGCGGACTGCGATCACTTTTGGCAAAGCGGCGCAAGACGACCAGGCGGAAGCGGAAGCCGAAGCCGGGCCAGACGATGTTGTCATGTCAGGGGCTTTGGACGGCGAAGATGATGTCGAGAGTCAGCAGGAGCAATATCCGCCCCAGCCCGGAGCGCTAGACCATGCGACAGCGTTCGCGCGCAAGCTGATCTTGTCTGTCCTTCCGCAAGCACATCTAAGTCCGTTTCCACTGTCTGTCAGACCTGTGCATTGGGACTATGCATCTGCATTATCGCTGTACCCGCTACCTCATACGCTGGTGCTTGCCGACGCAGAGTGTCCTGCTTTCGCGATCACGTATGAAGGATGTCACGTCATTAATCCTGGTCGACTCGTGCGGGAGGAGGGAAAGAGGAAGAGGGTATCGTGGGTGGAGTACGACGTCTGGACCAAGAGGGGCGAAGTGAAGGAGGTTTCGATCTGAGGTGTGCTTGTTTAGAGATGAGCATTGTAATTGCATAGCGAGGCGTATCATGACATCAATGAGTTCAATCTCCATCCCACCATCTAAGCCAACGTTAGAAGTACCGGGTGCCTTCTAGTCATACTTGGCCTTGAACGGGATCGTCTTCATCTGCGCCACGGCATCTGCCTTGATCCCAAAGACACCGTACAACCAGTTGAGGATAATGAAAAAGGCATCCGGCTCACCCATATGCGGCGCTCCGTCGACGAACCTCGCTTCCTTGACAGCTCCCCTCAATAGCCCGACCTGCATGTCGTCGATAGGGAAGATACTGTCCTCGGTACCGTTGACAAGCAGCAACCTCGCACACTGCTTCTTATCCAGCGTTCCGTCCTCGAGCAGCGAGAACTTTCCTCTGGCCTCCTTCTTGAAGAGCTCAAAATCGTCGTAGCCGTACTTCCAGCTCAGCGTCGTGCCCAGATCAAAAGGATACTCGAGATGGTTCGACGCATCCAGCCACTCGGCATCGAACATGTGATGCGTACCACCACCCTGGCTGACAGCGCCGGCGAGGCGGTCGTGGTGTGTGTGAGCCATGCGGATGGCGTAGTAGCCGCCCGTGCTGAAGCCCCAGACGCAGGTCTTCTTGCTGTTGAGGTAAGGCTGGTCGGCGACCCAGTCGAGGAGACTGCTGAATTGTCGGTCTGGCGAGGCAGGGTCGGACGCGATGGCGGGGCTGTCGCCTGTACCGGGGATCTCGAGGACGAGTGTTGCGATGCCGTTTTGGCGCCAGCCTTCCATCCAGACGCAGAGTTCGGTGCGGTAGCCGTCGAGGCCGGTGATGAGGATCAGAAGGGGCACGGGCGAGGATTTTGTAGCGGTTTCGGGTAGCATGAGATAGACAGGCCATTCCGAGGGCTCTTTGGCGACACCGTGCTTGTGGGGGATCATGACTTCGTGGGCTGGGTGTTCTCTCATTCTAGACAGCGTCAGATCGTCACTCGAGTAACGGCGGAGTCTAAGTCTTACTCAAGACCCTTTAAACAAGCTTTCTTGCCTTCTGTCCAGGCGTACTTCTGCTTCTCTGATCGCGGAGCTGGGAAGCGCGAGATACGGTAAAGAGAAGAGGCTCGGCTAGTGCACAAATCATTAGCCAGACGCATTGCCACTTGATGGTACTATCACACATACAGATACAGCTCGGAAGCCTCCTCCTTGCTGCCTTTGGACTCGGCATCTGAGGCCCTTTTCAGGAGCTCTTCGGCCTTTGGGAAGAATGACTGCGCGTATACATCCCAGTCGTATGGCCCTTTGAGATCGGCCTGTGAAGATTAGTGTCTGTTCGTTCGGTCGACAAGCGGGTGGTGGGATTGGGGCATCAGAAGTGAGGGGAATATGGATGAGATTAGTGTCTGACCTCGACCATCTTGTCAACGACTGGCTGGAAGTCCTTGACAGAGGAGAACATGAATGGGTAGACTCCCATCTCGCACTACCATCAATGGTCAGGCAACATTCTTATGATTCTATTACATGTTTCACCCACAGGCTTCTTCCATTTCGTCTCCCAGAGCTGCTTGAAGCTTTCATGATGCTTGAAAGGCTTGTCCAGCTTGTCCTGGATAAAGAATTTGCCGTTGTATGCCATGATTGCAAGTCGCGTCAATGTAGTCGCCAAGCAGGTCAATTGATTGTTACAAGAGTGGTATAGAAGAACACGACACTTCTCGATGAGAGACACATGGTGGAAGAAGCTCCACGGGTAATATGGGAAGTCTATAGTCTGATTAATCCTCCGAAAGTATGGGTACAAGCTAGATTCTGGTGATGCTTCGGGGGACGACGTCGTCGGCTCCCGATTTAGCGGCATTAATTCCCCAAAAGTCCGTCGGAAATCCGGGCGTCTTAACCGCTTGTGGTTAATACAATGACAGTACCTTGTGCTCATGGGTATGATCACCACATGTTTCGGCAGATCAATGAGGTTTCTGGATGAACAGTGCTCACAGAAGTAGACGAAGATCACAGATCGATGTATCGAGCACGCATGCATTTACTAACAGCCCTATCAGCGATATCGATGTCCCAGCCCTTGATGACTGCGCCTACACCCAGCTCAGGGTGGACGGGTCGCCCTTCTCGTTGCTGTCAAAGACGCTGCTGTTCTGGAGCTTGCCGATGCACAGATCGTGATCATCAAGACTGACCATGAGTACAGAGGCATTCTAGCTCATACGATGTGAAGATGCGCGAGGAATGACACAGAGCGTGCACTCTTCGGCTTTCATGTCCCCCTGAGCTCTGGCTTTCTCGTCGGCGGGCTCAGCTTCCTGCTTGTCTCCCTCTACAGAATTGTTGTCGAACTCAATACCTTTGGCGCTTGTGTACGGAATGAGATGAGTGCCGATTTCTGAGTCGACAGTGGAAGGCGTAAGCTTGAGCAGTGTTTCGCAAGCGCAGGAGCTACTCATCGTTGGTAAGCGGTGTCCGTGGTGTAGTCTTTATCAGGTCCCCTGACCTGGGTCCTCAAACCCCAGTAGCTTAGCGAAGATTTACCATCTTTGATCTCGGTGCGGAAGTCGTAAAACGTCCAGTACATGTCCATGACGCAGAGATGGTCACCACGAGCGATCCAGCGTCCGTCCTTGCGTTCGAATTCCAGTTCGTGGTAGAGATAGTCGACGTCGTCCTTGCCGTTGTCGTCTTTGACAAACCAGGCTGATATCTTCTCGTTCTCGAGATCTAGGCGATAGATATACTTCATATCAGCTCGGAGCTTGAATCCCTGCTCTGTTTCCACTTCGCCAGTTTCATGGTAGAGATATGAGGAGCCATTGAAGGCATCGTATGGTGTGAGCGTTGCCTCTCCCGCGAATATTCCTGAAGGAAAGCCCGGAAGTCGGGATTCGAGAGATCGCCGCATCTGCCATTTGCCCTCGAGGCTTTCGAAAATCGATTTCAGAGGTGGTTGCGGATCAATCAGAGGCATCGCGGATTGGTTGGAGTATATTGAAGGATACTTTTTCCTCTGAAGAATATATTCGGAGTTTGTTGCACAATTGATCAAGTAGGTGGTCTGTGCTTGAGGGGTCCAGGCCAGGAAAAGATCCAGCTGGCCTAGGTGGTGGACTCGGTCTCGTCCGGTGAAGACACTACGGAGCTTTGATAAAGAAACGAGGCTTCCATAGACACTCGTATGTACGGACCACACATGACCGCGTTGGCTGTGTTGTCACCTGTTCACAGGGTCTCTTCTTTCCACGATGCACTGCTAGCAGCAAGTCAGCCTTGCAGCCCAATTCAGTCTTCCCTACAGCCAAGCTCGGTACGGAAAGTAAGATAACGTGAGAAGGTGATAGGTTGAGAGTTTCGATACATTGATTGGGTATGATACATCCAGAGAGATTCTTCTCTCAAAGTCTTGTTGTGGTTGCGACCGTCTCGACGTGGAATCCAACTAATTCAGTCCCTCTCCTTCTGTCTCTGTCTGCAAGTCTTCCTCTACTGTCCAGACTTGCCCATCTTCTCAGCTTCGGCCTTGTCCTTGGCCAATTGCTCCTCCGACTTGGCAATCTTCGCCTTCAGCTGCTCGAGCTTCTGCCTCTCTTGTTGCTTGATGTAGATAGCCTCCGAAGCCTCCTCACGCTTCTTCATACCATCTCCCTCAGCCATGGTACGGGCGACAATGGAGAAGCGAGCGGTCTGGACCTGGCGGGTGACTGGGCGCATAGCGCGAGCGGCTCTGAGGGTGAAAGACATGGTGATCTATGTCTGGTGAGCTATGCAGCGAATTGTTTCAGTCGTGAAGCTTACATAATGTAGTATCGGTGCGTGTGAGCGGTTGGTATGTTTCTGCGTAAGATGACTTGGAGAGTTGGAGACAGGGTAGAGCTCTCTGAAGGAAACAAGTGCCCTGTAGGAAGGAATAGACGGCCCGTGGACAGGTCAGCATGGTCAGGTACCAATGACGTATTGGTCCAAGCGTTCCTTCCCCAAACGGACCGAAGATTGAACGTCAGAAGCTCCAACAACTTTCGGTCAGTGCAACTGCAAACAATACTGCTCTCAACACAATATCCTATCTACCACCTCGAACGAGCAAAAGCTGCATATTTTTCTATCAATTGCATAGGTGAGCACACATTCCTTCCTATGGACTAGCCATCCACGATCGTTTTGCTTTTATGACGTTGCGTGAGATCAGCGCTTCTGCTCTTATATACATGGCGGGGCATTCAAGACGACCAGCTCCTCTAGAAGGAATTACCGATTGTCGGCTTGCCAGGCGAGGTATACGAATCAACCGATATGGATCGCCCGTATCGACAACGATAAAGGCTACCGAACGAGCCAGTTCGCGACATTGCGTATCGGCCTATCTCCCCGCCCACAGCCGGTAGCCTTCCTCGAGCGCAGCAAACACAACTTGGAGCTCGTGCGACCGGCCAGCCTAACGCGCGCAAGACCCAAGATGACATTCAGCTGACTCTTTCGTAGTCTCGTCTTGTCGACTCCTCCTGACAGACACATACTCGTTCACCTAAACCTACCTCAACCAACCACCGCCCAACATGGTTCATTTGGGCCCAAGAAGACCGCCATCCCGCAAGGGATCCATGGCCGACGTGCCAAAGGACTTGCTCCAGGAGATCAAGCGCCTTGAGGAGATGTTCACTGTCGACACACAAAAACTCAAGCAAATCACCGACCACTTCGTTTCTGAGCTCACCAAGGGTCTGACCAGGGAGGGAGGAAGCATTCCAATGAACCCAACTTGGGTCATGGGTTACCCAAACGGATACGAGACTGGCAAATTCCTTGCCCTCGACATGGGCGGTACCAACCTCCGAGTTTGTGAAATCAACTTGCCAGAAGAGAAGGGTGAATTCGATGTCATCCAGTCCAAATACCGCATGCCAGAGGAGCTCAAGTCCGGAACCGCCGACGAGCTGTGGGGCTACATTGCAGACTGTCTGCAGCAATTCATCGAGTACCACCACGAGGGTGAACAGCTCGACAAGCTTCCATTGGGTTTCACCTTCTCCTACCCTGCTACTCAAGATTACATCGACCACGGTGTTCTCCAGAGATGGACCAAGGGTTTCGACATTGATGGCGTTGAGGGACAGGATGTTGTTCCACCATTTGAGGCTGCTCTCAAGGAGCGCGGCGTACCAATCAAGCTCAGCGCTCTCATCAACGACACTACCGGAACTCTTATTGCCAGCAACTACACCGACTCTGAGATGAGAATTGGATGTATTTTCGGTACTGGTTGCAACGCCGCTTACATGGAGCACGTTGGCGATATCCCAAAGCTTGATCACATGGATCTTCCCGCAGACACTCCAATGGCCATCAACTGCGAGTGGGGCGCTTTCGACAACGAGCACAAGGTTCTTCCACGTACCACCTACGACGAGACTATTGACAAGGAATCTCCTCGTCCTGGCCAGCAAGCTTTCGAAAAGATGATTGCCGGTCTCTACCTTGGTGAACTCTTCCGTCTTGTCTTGGTTGACCTCCACGAGAACCAGAACGTCAAGATTTTCGAGGGTCAAGATATTGGCAAGTTGAAGAAGGCATACACTCTTGATGCATCGTTCCTCTCCGCTATTGAGGAGTAAGTTTCCTATCATCACTTCATTAGTTGACGCTTACCTAATATGTCTCAGGGACCCATTCGAGAACTTGTCAGAGACCCACGACATGTTCGTCAACCAGCTCAACATCAAGCTGAACAAGCCAGAGCTCGAGCTTTGCCGTCGTCTCGCTGAGCTGATAGGAACCCGCTCTGCACGTCTCTCGGCTTGCGGTGTTGCTGCGATCTGCAAGAAGAAGAAGATTGACTCTTGCCACGTTGGTGCTGATGGAAGTGTATTTAACAAATACCCTCACTTCAAGGCCCGTGGTGCCCAGGCTCTGCGCGAGATCTTGGACTGGGGTGAGAAGAAGGGCGGCAAGAACGCTCGTGACCCAATCGAGATCCTCCCTGCCGAAGACGGTAGCGGTGTTGGTGCCGCACTGATCGCCGCTCTCACCATCAAGAGAGCTCAGGAAGGAAACAAGGCTGGAATTCGCGACGTCCAGAGCCTGCTCGAGGGTACCAAGGCTGATGACCCAAAGAGCAAACAGGTCTAGGTCCGCCAAACACGCGCGACTGACAATAGACACCACAATAGTAACGCTAATATAATTATTCGGCGTTGAGCGATTTAGCGCCACGAATGAATGAGAAATCAACAATACCATTGTGCTTATTGTCAGGAGAATGTGGGTGGCTGGGAGTGAATATAAGAATTCTCAAGACCCTCGCGATCCTCACCAGCTTCTTCCGCACACAATCTACAACCTTCTATCGTTCGAATCGACTGCTACAACTCTGCAATAACTATCCTCTTTACTTCAGTAACACTTCCCGACCGTCTTTCATGCTTACCTGCAACGCCGATTGTGCTCCAGGTCATTGTCCACTTCAAGCCATGCCTCACATTCCGACTTACAGCACTTCCACCTCCAGCACAATGCATCCCGCAGCACAGAAAGCTTTACAGTTTGACAAAGCAACCGCGGGAATGAACATTGACTGCATGCGGAATCAGCTGCAAGGTGAGTGTGTCACACTACCTCCATTGGCAATCTTCTAACATTGTTCAGCAAACATCGATGTTCTTTACGGCCAAGATCGAAAACTGACAGGCGCCAAGTACGTTCTCGCTGCTGGGGAGATTGATCCGGACGGCGCATCTCTCACCTGTTACCAAGCAGCAGTCATCAAGGTCGACCACTGCGGCGTCAGCCCTGCCATGCAAGGTCCAATCGAACCAACTCTCTACGCCGCTTACCGCGGTCTCTTTCGATGCACAATGCAAGACATCGGCAAGTATTTACAACAAGCAAATCTCAGAAACAGCGAAGACCGACAGCTTCCACGTACACTCTCACAAGAGATCGACCGCATGTCAAGCTCGAAGTCTTTCAGGGTTCTTGGGATTGACAAGTGAGCGTGTCATTGATCGCCGGAGAATTTCAGGTCCAGAGGAGCCCAGTGACGAGATAATACCCAGAGAAGCGTGGCATGATGAACGAAGGATATGAGAATAGCATCGACTGGCAGCGAGCGCTGCATGCATGGCCAGATCTTTTCCAAATGCTTCTCTACCATCTGACAAACTGCCTATCGTGAATTCGTTCGTGGGTGTGTGTACCCATACGCTGACTGCAGTACACATTCGCGAAATACTGAGCATTCCTGCGTCCGGATATCAGCGCAGTATCTACGAAAACATGATCGACCTTGTAGAGATGGCCAAGTGAAGTGAAATTTAGGGGGAGGAACGGAGTCGGCGTTAAGGATCGGGCTTAAGCATTTCAAGATCTTGGCATCAACCTCAAAGTCGGAATTCTTTCCCAAATTCAAGCAAAGCACACCCACGACACGAGATACTGGACAGTTGAGGGTCCGGATCTCATCGCAGTGCCCTAAGTTCCGCGACTCTCCTGATATCACCATGTCTGGACGAAAGGACTTTTTGAGCCAGCCGGCTCCGGAGAACTACGTGGCTGGACTGGGTCGAGGAGCCACAGGTTTCACGACCAGATCGGATCTTGGACCGGCCAGAGAAGGACCTAGCGAGGACCAAATCAAGGAAGCCCTCGCGAAGCGCGCTGCTCAGCTCGGTAACGCGCCCCCAACTGCGTATGGCGTGCCTGGCAAGAAACCGGAGGACGATGAGGGGGACGACGAGCGGTTTCAGGATCCAGACAACGAGACGGGCTTGTTTGCGTCCGGAAACTACGACAGAGATGACGACGAAGCGGACAAGATATATGATGAGGTGGATGCGAAGATGGATAAGCGTAGGAAGGCTCGGAGAGAGGCACGTGAGCAGGAAGAGCGTGAGGAATACGAGCGGAACAACCCCAAGATCCAACAGCAGTTTGCAGACCTCAAAAGAGCCCTGGGTGGTATCACAGATGAGGAGTGGGCCAGTATACCAGAGGTTGGCGATTTGACGGGCAAGAATAGACGGTCGAAGCAGAATCTGAGGCAGAGGTTCTACGCTGTTCCGGACAGTGTTCTGGCGGGCGCGAGCACACAGGGCCAGCTTGGCACCGAGATTCAGGAAGACGGCGCCGCTGATGGAGGGTCGGGGTCTGCGGACGGTACCATGACAAACTTTGCGGCGATTGGTGAGGCAAGAGACAGGGTTCTTCAAGTTCGTCTTGACCAGGCTGCGCAGGGACAAGGATCTGGTACCGAGACCGTTTCTGGAACTTCCACAACTATCGATCCGAAAGGTTACCTTACTTCGCTCTCCAGGTCTGAGACGAAGGCTGGAGATATTCCTGTTGCCGACATTGCACGCGCAAGGACACTGCTGGAGTCTGTCATCAAGACGAATATGCGACATGGACCTGGATGGATCGCGGCTGCTCGTCTAGAGGAATATGCCGGCAAGATTGTCGCTGCGAGGAATGTCATTTCAAGAGGTTGTGAACACTGCCCAAAGAGCGAGGATGTCTGGCTGGAGTCTATTCGACTGAACAATACCGGTGATATGCACAATGCCAGAATCATTGCAGCCAAGGCCGTCCAGAACAACCCCAAATCTGTTCGTTTATGGATTGAGGCGATGAAACTCGAAAGACTGCCAGCTTCGAAGAAGCGCGTTCTACGACAAGCACTGGATAATGTACCTCAATCTGTCGCCATCTGGAAGGAAGCAGTCAATCTTGAGGAGGATCCAGCAGACGCACGACTCATGTTGGCCAAGGCCACAGAGATCATTCCGCTGTCGGTCGAACTCTGGTTGGCTCTTGCTAGACTGGAAAGTCCCGAAAACGCGCAGGTTGTCTTGAACAAAGCACGCAAGGCGGTACCTTCTTCCTACGAAATCTGGATTGCTGCCGGTAGATTACAAGAGCAGATGGGCAAGGAGAACCTGGTATCACAGGTCATTGGACGTGGTCTGAAGAGTCTGGCCAAAGAATCTGCTATGCTTCCAAGAGAAGAATGGATCGAGCAAGCAGAGCTATGCGAAGAAGAAGGCGCACCGTTGACTTGCAAAGCCATCATTGAGCACTCTCTCGGTTGGGGCCTCGATGAAGATGACGACCGCAAGAAGATCTGGCTGGACGACGCCAAGTCATCCATCGCTCGAGGCCGGTACCAAACAGCTCGAGCAATGTTTGCGTACGCCATTCGCGTGTTTTCTAACAGTAGCAGCGTCTGGCTAGCCGCAGTCGACATGGAACGATCTCTCGGTTCGAAGGAGTCTCTTATTGACCTGCTGGGTAAGGCTACAGCAGCTTGTCCAACCAACGAAGTATTCTGGATGCAGCTGGCTCGCGAAACATGGAATACCGGAAATATCGACGACGCGAGGCGCGTTCTGGCCAAGGCTTTTGAGCAGAACCCTGGCAACGAAGATATTTGGCTGACTGCGGTCAAGCTCGAGGCGGACAATGGACAGCTGGAGGAGGCACGCGATCTGCTGAAAACTGCGCGAGAGCAAGCCGGTACCGACCGTGTCTGGATCAAGAGTGTATCTTTCGAACGACAAATGGGTGAGAACGAAGCTGCGCTGGATCTCGTCAACCAAGGCCTGCAGTTGTTCCCCAAGGCCGATAAATTGTGGATGATGAAGGGCCAGATCTACGACAGCAAAGGCATGCTCCCACAAGCACGCGAAGCTTACAATACCGGTACAAGAGCCTGTCCAAAAAGTGTACCGCTATGGCTGCTTGCCTCGCGAATCGAAGAAAAAGCCGGCGTCATAGTCAAAGCACGCAGTATCCTCGATCGAGCAAGACTGGCCGTGCCGAAGAACGCAGAGCTATGGACAGAGTCTGTACGTCTGGAACGACGAGCCAACAACATGGCGGCAGCGAATCAGAAGATGGCGCAGGCAATGCAAGAGGTGCCGGACAGCGGTCTGCTTTGGAGTGAGCGAATCTGGCATCTGGAACCACGCACGCAGCGCAAATCGCGAAGTTTGGAAGCCATCAGGAAAAACGACAACGACCCGATCTTGTACGTGACCGTGGCACGCATCTTCTGGGGCGAACGACGACTCGACAAAGCTGCGACATGGTTCCAGAAGGCTGCGGTGATCGACGCTGATTACGGTGATACTTGGGCATGGTGGTACAAGTTCCTCCTCCAACACGGTACGGAAGAGAAGCAACAGGAGGTCATCAGCAAGTGTGTCCTGAACGAGCCGAAATACGGCGAAATCTGGCAGAGTGTCTCCAAGGCGCCGGAGAATTCGAAGCTGAATACGGAGGAGATCCTGAAGTTGGTCGTCAAGAAGCTTGATTAATTATAGATACCCCTGGTCAATGAATGTATGAGAGTCATGGTCTTGTCGTGTTACGGAGTAGTTGTCCTTCAATTCGACCGGCGAGTAGCTGTGTTTATCGGCTCTCGTATATTGCAACAACACCAGGTTACAGTATCCTATCGCATTACAGGCTCGACACTTCTCGTGGAGGGGGTATGCAGAAATGACCTACCAAATCTTGAGGCTACTATAGCATCATGTGGTGCTGTCGCTGTACACAGGCCAATATCTCCTCCTTGACTGGGGGAGGTATTTGAATTGCTCATGCCCGTACAACATCAATCATGTGAGTTGTGACTCTTAGCTTTCCAAACCCTCATTCAAACATGATCGCGTGCTCCCCTCCGATTGAAGTCTTGAAGTCCCGGAGCAGAAGCCGCTGCGCGATCGGGAAATGGTGATGCTCGTGCTACCAATACGTCATTGGGTCACCCCACTCCTTCCACGTCGGCTGGCGGCGTCTGCAGTGTCGATTCATCATAAGTGATCTGGCTTTTGTTCCTTTCAATCCATTCTTCCGTACTTCACTGAACTCTCTGGTAAGTCGTCTCTACACTTTGTTCATCTTCACCAATTCCAGACCCTGTATACCTTACTACACACAATGTCTTTGAGCGCTCCTCTGTCACGACAGCTTCCCCGCCTCGCGTCCACCGTCAGATCCAGAGCATCAGTGCTTACACGTCTCAGACCAGCACAGCTTCAGAACCAATCCTCAAATACCACTAGAAACTTCTCCAACACCACATTCAGAATGTCTTTCTCCAACGCCAACCCACCATCGGACAAGCCAGCCGACCCATACACCGCAAAGAACCTCGAGCCAAATGCCGACCTCAAGGACAAGGTTGAGGACCTTGTCAAGTTCGTCGACCAGCAGAAGTTCTGCCTCATGAACACAAGGATAGGCAGCAACGGCATGCTCGTATCTCGCTGCATGGCTGTCGCAGCCAAGGTACGTCACACACATCCACAGAAATCTCTCCTAGAAACACAGCTAATAATTGAACCAGGAGGGCAACGGTGTCGACATCATCTTCCACGCCAACTCCGAGTCCGGCAAGACCGACGACCTCCAGTCCGACCCACACGTCAACATCGGCTTCCTCGCCCCATCCGGCGAATGGGCCTCGATCTCCGGCAACGCCAAGGTCGAGACCGACCGCGAGAAGGTGCACAAGTACTACTCTCCAGCGCTCAAGGCATGGATCGGTGACCTCGGCGACGGCAAGCACGACGGTGGTCCAGACGACCCAAGAGTCGTTGTCATCAAGGTTACCGCTGCCACTGCGCAGTACGCCATCAGCAACAGGACATCTGTTGGTGGATTCACCGAGTTCGCCAAGGGTGTCGTCACTGGTGAGGCACCACAGGTTAACAAGTTGAGACACTTGGACGAGCAGGAGCTCCAGCAGTGGCGTTCCCGCTCGGCATAAATTGTCGAGAAGAAAAAAGGAATGAGTGGGAAAAGTTGATAGCTTCTCATGATCAATAATATACGGCGCAGAAGCGCTCGTCTAGCAAAAGCAGTCCTGTTCTTCCTCGTCTGGTTGGGTATCATGTGTCCTCGAATCGCTCATCTGGTCATTGCTTCTTCGCTGTTTCTCGAAACATATCGCTCACGCTCTTGACGCCCTTCGGCGCCAGTCGCAGACATTCGTGCGCACTCTCCGGCACCCTCACGCCTTTGCGAATACTATCAATAACCCACTCGACGCTCACGAATTTGACGCCTTTACCACCGACACGCGCGATCTCCTTCTGGATCTTGGTGCCCGCCAGTCCTCCCCCTGCTCCGGTACCAGGTTTTGAAGCATTGCTTAGGTGTCCGAGCACAACATGCGTGACCGTCCGTCGACCGAGGGCTATCGATACGTTCGCGCCGTGTGTGACTAGTAGATGTTTGAGCTTGTGATCGGAAATCGTCGGCGCCGTCGAGCCATTGATGTATATTGTGAGATTCTTGAAGATCTGGGGTTGCGGTATCGAGTGCTGTTCTTCGTCTACGTCGTGTTGCTCATCAACCATATCTCGATCGTCAGCGTCTTGGTCCCGATCATCCCCTCCGTCGCCATCAACCACCAACCCTTCTCTCAACGCAGCAGGCGACGACTGACTCCACCTCTCCTTGAGCAACTCGTCCTCATAACTCTCCTGACTCGCCTTCCCTTTCACATCCCAAATCCCCGCCGTCCTCACCCCCGAATCCCGCCCGCTCTTCGCCTTTACTTCAACACCAGACTCCTTGAGACTCTTCTGGTTGGCGCCTCTAAGACCCTTGGCGCCCCTCTCCCAACCGCCGTTCTCGAGTCGTCCATCCCGGCCCCAGTCCTCGCTCCCCGCGCCCACCGTGTCCGAGACTCGTTTGCCGCCGCCTGCGCCCGACGAAAATTGCTCGCGCAGTTTTAGCGTGCGGCTGTCGCGCCATGATGTGCTGCCTGACAGCCGGTTATCGGCCCGTTGGTGGCCTGTCGCGCTGCTGTTGAAGGGATCGAAGATTTGTTTGCGCGGTTTGGCGGCGAGGGGTGGTGGCATTTGTGGCGAGGGGCTGGGTTGTGGTCGTGGTCAGGTATACGAGAGTGGACTTGTTGTTCGTGAAATGTTGTTTTGTTGGAAGATATGATGATCTGCTAGGTACTCAGTCGTCGTTTGCTCGTTCGTTGCAGTGTTCAGTGTTGTTGCCGTCGATGATTTCGCGTCACGATCGGTCGGTCCATGACGCGATGTCACGTGCGACTAATTTTGATGCCAGATCGAGTTAGCCTGATATGCTCCGCTGCACCAACTTGGAACACCTAATCGTCTACTCGTCTTAAAACGATGCTTTCATATAGTCTCTAATCGAGTACAATAGGACCCAAGTGGTCGAACAGATCGAGCAACTCCACCTCCATCTCATCGGCATGATATTACCGACGTCTATCTTGAGCCGACGCAGGTTCGTGCAGACCCCTGCGTTTCATGACTTCGAGAAGCAAGGGCGCACAGATGACAACAGTGGAGGCGCAGTAGATCCTGCAGTCATCCATTTGAGGACGCAATCGTGTGTCGCGTGGGCGCACATGGCTGCGGTTGTGACAGCCTCGAGTAACCATATCCGGCGGTTCGGGATAAGCGCGATTCGGGAAAATTGCAGCGTGATCATGATGGTCATGGGGTGAAGAAATTGCATATGTACAACAGGAACGTTATCTAACCAGTACGCCGATTAACCATTGCCCCTCTAGATATCCTTCACACCCAAGCCTTAAGATCCGTAGTTGAAGTTCTGGTTATATGGTACACCGTAAGTTTCGTTTGGCGCAACACCGTTGTTGACAGCCTTACACCTAGCAAGACAGCTCTTGATTCCATAGTTACCGCCAGTTCCTACAGTCGGAGGGGCATTCGCCGTGACATTGGTGTCGATGAGATCTCCGAACGCGGCGTCTACCAGATCGACATTGGGAATGCTGAACACTGCATTGATGACATTCTGCGTGCCGGAGTCCTCGGAGTTCAGGGCCGAAACTAGTTGCGCATTGTCGCAGCCCAGGTTGTACATGGTGTGCAAACTTGCTTGCGGGAAAATCGTCATCTGACCTGGGTTCAGCGTCTGCTGAACGACACGGGCGCCGTTCTCTTCGATCATGTAGGTACGTGTTGTACCGTGTACCGCAACGACGTAATTGCTGGCGCGTGGGTGGTAGTGCATTGGTAGCATCGAGCATGGGCCGAGGTTGAGCATTGCCACTAGATTTGTTTAGATGAGGTGATGATAGACAGAAGGAAGAACATACTGGTCATGCCATTGCCGACTGTGGCAGGGAATGTGGCAGCATTAGCGTTGACAACACCGCCAGGGGAAAAGGTCGAGAAGTTCTGAACCTTGGTCTTGTCAGATTCTGTATCAAGACTGGTTTAGGAAAGCTTACGTTGAAATCGAATGTCCAGTCCTCGTCATTCGGCAGCAGAGCAAGGCGATCGAGCTGTGTGGCTGCGGTCTTGAGCTGTGCAACAAGACCCGGGTTTCTGGTGATGTCTACTGCAGTCGCTGGGCCAATTACTGCGAGTAGAAGACCTGCGATGACTGTGGTGGTTGAACGCATCTTGAATTGTGCAAAGGACTTTCTGTCGTGATGCGTAGTACAGCTTTGATTTCAAGATTCGGCCCAGGGATAAGGTGATGAGGTGAGAGATCAGGTGATGAGGTGAGGTGAGAAAGCAGTGTCAGAGCTGGGAGTAGCCTTGATATTTTTGAATAGTCTCGTATGAGTGAAACGAAATGAGTGAATGGTGTGGAATGTAAGCCATCTTATACGAAGAGGGGCCTACCCACTATCGCCCGCCTGAAGAAGTCGATGTGTAAACCTCATGTAACGGATAGTATCATTTCCGAGCAATCGCGAGGCGTACACGACGCTACAGAGGAATGAAGGCTTAACAGATGAGGAGGATCATAACGCTGTCAGGCTTTCCACTGAAGATCATGTAAAGGCTGTGTCAATAACACAACGTGGTTGCCTCTTTGGTGTGGAGAAGCGAGATGAAGACAAAGCGGTCCTCATCATTCCGCGCTGTCTTGGCCGAGCCGGTAATCGCACGCGATGCTCCGAATGGTCACTCTTTTGGTTACACCTCGATTTGGGTGTATGGTACAATCGGGAGGGCCACGAGCTGAATCGGATCCGTTGAGAAGGAACCTACCTCTTGAGAAACGTGGTATATACTAAGGTACGGGATTCGACCTCGTGAAGCTTGAAGGATGGACACGTCCGGCTTGAACTGATCAGATGATGCTGACATGGTAGGCCTGATGCCCGGGAGCATAGTTGTTTTGCGCTAGGAATTCAGCTCAGGCTCCGATGCACTTGAAATCTGCATTAAAATCGTTACGCGTTCAGTCGCCAAATTTTTATCGATCGGTCATATGCAGGGTCCCGATTGCATCTGGCATGATATTATTTCCGTGCATTGCATTGCAGAGAAGACGCAGCGAACATGCGGAGGTCGCTTCAGATACGAGATGCGACGTACGACCAGGCGGTGCAGATGCCAAATGTGTCGATTCAGCTTAATCGGAACTGAGTGTTGTTCAAGGCCTGACGCATGTGCGACCTTCAAGCCTGATGTTGGTCTCTCAAAAATGGTCCATGCCTTGCTGCAGCCACAACGTACGTCAACGTCAAAGAGAATGAGCTACAAAGCCAGTACATGTACTGACGATGCCTGACGTACGTACGTAACAGCTCAGGGCATTCATCGGAGCGATTCTCTGCACCAATGTGATTCTCTCCTAAGGTCGTTCATGATGTATGTGGTGAATTACTGGAGGAAGGATGCAAGGCTGCAATGGGTGAGGTGGAGTGACTGGGGGGGCGCTTGGCTTGGCGCCTTGAGCACGTGCCGCATCCCCAAGTTCGACTTCACGTCCCTAATTCTATACAACTGCGGCGCGTGGTGTTGGTACAGTAATACGGACAACACCCTCACTGATATTGACGAATAACAACAAAAGCTGGCACGGTCGGATCGATGCCTGGCTTACAAATCTGAACGACCTCTTTCCCTTGTGAGGCAATGGCCATTCCAACACTCGACAAGTTCCTAGCGGAAATCAACACACTATTGAGGCAGAAGGACAACACGAAAATCCGCGACTATCTTCATATCGAGCCGCCATATGAGCAAATTTACGTAACACTTATCAGCGAAGTCCGGTCTACATATCCTAAAGGCGCCGAAGATGGTCTCGAAACGAAAGTGAGCAATGCTTTACCTACAGCGAGAGATGGCATCGACGGCAGTTCAAGCTGGACTGCCTTCGTCAAGTTCATGGTGCAGTATCTGGTATTCCTGAGGGATGTGGACGTCGGAAATCTATTGGAAACTTACAATCTTCTCTCGGAACTGTTGCAGTATGTTCACATCTACATTCCTTGCTATGTACGAGGCTGACAACGCCCAGAAAGGCAAACTCGGCACTAACACACCAGACCCTTGGCTTGCTTATTCTCCCAACCGTTGTCACATACAGCAAGATGCTTGCACGACTCGCCATAGGACTGGACAAGCAGCCTCATCTCATCGCCCACTTGGTCTCGAAGCAAACCGCGGGCGACGAGAGCGGATCGCGAGAGACTCTTCCCGAGCGTGCTGCAAACCTTCTCCGACAGGCCTTTGTCACATGTCTCAACGACCGCTCGGGTCAATCAACCAATGGCGTCAATCGCGATGGCCAGCCCGAAGGAAAGAAACGCGGCATCTACACGATAGCGAACCTCTGTCTAAAGATTCTTTTCGCCTGCCGCAAGACCAGAGGAGCGGCACAGATATTCGAGAACATCTATAACCAGTCGCCACCGTTGTATGCGTTCCCCAAGAGCGAGCGGGTGACGTATCTGTACTATCTCGGTCGATTTTTGTGGGCGAATAGCCATTTCTACCGAGCAGCTATGGCGTTGCAAAGGGCGTTTGAAGAGTGTCACTCTCAATGTCTGAAGCAGCGGAGGTTGATACTGATATACTTGGTATCTGCGAACCTAGCCTGTGGGAGATTTCCTTCCAGACAGTTGATGAGCAGACCTGAAGCGCAAGGGCTGTATGACCGCTTTGAACCTCTGTGTCGAGCGATCTCGAGAGGCGATATTGTTGAATTTCGGCGAGTTCTAAATCCGGGAAGTCGAGAGCATGCGTGGTTCTCCTTCCACCGCATTGATCTGCAGCTCAGGAATCGATGCGAGGTCTATGTCTGGAGATCACTCATCAGGAGGTGCTTTATCATCTGTGGTGACCCCGGAAATCCAGACTCGAGAAAGGCACCGAATCTAGATCTGAATGCTCTGGTTGCACTTTGGAGGATGCAGGAGATCAAATATCTGGAGACAATTGGTCAGAAGCAGGCGTACGTCGATCCGGACTTTGAAGGAATAGAAGGGCTGGATACAACCAGTGAGGAAGCTCTGGGTGTGCCGGATATGACCAGCATCATATCAAAAGTGTCAAGTTTGATGAGTCAAGACCTCGTCAATGGATATTTGTCGTTGAAATTGCAAAAGATTGCTATTCAAGGAGCTCGACACAAGGGCGCACTGGCTGCAGGATTTCCGAATATCTGGAACACCATCCAAGCCAAGAGCGAAGGTGAAGTGCCGGGATGGAAGCAAGAAGCAAAGTCGAGTGGAGGGTTTTCAAGGCCCACTTTTGGTCCTGGTTCGGTCATCAATCTGTCCGGCGCAAAGCCGGTAGGAATGGCGTAGTATCGCCGGTCATATACCCATAAAGCAGATCGTTCCTCATCGTGCTCTTCTTCACCGTAAGTGTTCTCTAATATCCCAGACTAGCACCCTTTCGTCCCATGCGGTAGTCGCACACCATCCTTCGGACCCGAAAAGACACCAGTCAACTCCCGTCGCAAATTCGGTGTGTCGATCCATCCTGCCGAGTTCTCTGCCACCCTGGCCGGCTGCTTGAGACCACTTAAGTCCGACAGCGCTTCCATCGGTCCATATCCTGCATGACATGTCGTAGCTGGCCGTCAAGAGAACGTCGCTCAAATGCGGACTCCAGCTGATTCTCCTGATTGCGTATTCGTGTCCAGGTAAGAACGCAACAGGACCATTTCCAGACGACCTCAAGTCGAATGTCCGCACGACTCCATCCACTCCGCCAGTTGCGATTATCGAATCTCGGTATTTGTTCCAATCGTGTGTGAGACACTCGCTGGGTGCAGAACTTCCAAACTGTCCGTACCCCGGCTGAGTGTTCTTCGGTGGCGCATGAATCGGAACAGCAAGCGTGAGATGATTGTTCGCGCTCGCCGGTGTCCTGAGGTCGTAGACTCGCAAATGACTGTCCTTTCCTACACATGTGACAATTTCAGGGTGATGAGGACTGAACTGCGCACTGTAGACACAACCATGTACCGGGAGTGTCAACATGCTCTCCTTCCGCTCTGGACTCCATATCTTGACCGTACCATCCCATGACGAGCTCACGAATCTGTCCTTGGATACCAGATTCCAATTTACTGCAAACACCTCTCTTGCATGCTCTTGCCATGATGCGATTGGGAATTGATCAAGTCCGATATCGAATAGCTTCACGCTACCATCACCGCCAGCGGTGAGCAATTGGTTCTCGTGCGCTTCACTCCATGCGGTGTCGAAGAGGCAGTCCTGTGTTTCGAAATGCTTCTCCAGGCGGATGCCTTGAGCTGTGAGGTTGAGGATATAGAGCCGACCGTTCCCGACAAGTCCGTAGTTTGCACCAGCTGCAACACAAAGGCGATTATCAAAGAAGGGTGAATACTTCACGGAATACCCGTTGAAGCCCTGTGTGCGGAACTCAAGCATGACGAAAGTGGTGGGTTCCGGGAAGTCGGATCTTGCTAGCGACTACGACATGAGCTTGCTTCCGCTGTTGACTTTCCTCTCGGTCAAAGTTTCGCGTGGATATCGTGTAGCAAAAAAAGATACATCAGGGCAATTGGAGGGAGGGAAGTGAGGTCGGATAGAGAGCGAAAGAAGCCGAGGTTTGTGCATGACTCGCGCCTACGATACGACTGCTGCCTGCCTATTATGGTAGTACCTTGAAAACCTGCACGTACTACTGCACTTGCGGTCGCATTGTGTGTACAGAGCCTCATACGAATGTAATGTCTCTACGTATAACCTCACAGTGAGCTATGGAAGCGTTCCTGAGCAGGAAGAGACCACATGATCCTTCGCCACAGCAAGAATCCCCGGTCGAGGACGTCGAAGGAGAGTCTACGGAGCTGAAATTGGCTCTTCTATCTTCGTTGCACCCAGAGGTGTCGCAGGATATTCTGCTCGACACGCTCTTGGAATGCGATGGAAGGGTCGAGCAAGCCTCTGCAATACTCTTGCCCGAGGTCACTCAAGCGCCGCCGAAGAAACAAAAGACAGTCGGCCATCAGGCATCTTGACCAGCCTGATCAAGCGCGAAAGCAATGGTGAGACGTCAGAAGTCAAGAGTCTGACGAGAAAAGGCAAGACTCTCTTTCTTTACAGTCCTCAGGATGTCGAAACTCACACACCTTGCTCGATCATTCACAACTTTCTTCCTTCCGAGACCGCCGATGCCTTGTTGCATGAGCTTCTCAAAGAATCGCCCAGCTTCAGCAAAGAGACATTCCAGCTATTCGACAGGACCGTGGAGTCACCTCATACGTAAGTTGTCGACGAGAACCGCGATTCATGCGCCCGACTGATCCGGATCAGAATGTGCTTCTACGTTGATAGCCTGGAAGAAGCTCAAGATCAGAAGACAACCTACAACTACAACGGTAGCTACATAAGCGACGTACGGAAACCTTGCCTCAAATGCTCAATGTCGCCTCGGAAGTTCAGGTGGCTGTGAATCAGGAGATACAGAGACGTATCGAAGTGTTCTACCCTGCGGAACGCAAGCTGAGATATCAATCGCCAAAGTCCTGGATCCCGAACGCCTCTTTTGTCAATCAATACGACGGAGGTAAAGAAAGCGTCGGATACCACACTGATCAATTGACATATCTTGGCCCTCGAGCAGTAATTGGTTCGCTGTCTCTAGGTGTAGCACGAGAGTTCCGCATTCGCCGCATTGTCCCACGAGATGCTGACGACGTGAACAGCAACAAGCAGGCAGCGGATACCCAAGGCCAGATATCAATTCATTTACCGCATAACAGCCTGCTTGTTATGCATGCCGAGATGCAGGAAGAATGGAAACATTCTATCGCTCCAGCCACCGCGATTGATCCGCATCCGATCGCAGGAAATAAGAGGCTCAATATCACCTACCGCTGCTACAAAGAAAGCATGCACCCCAGATACACCCCTCGATGCAAATGCAATGTACCCACGGTTTTACGCTGTGTCCAAAAGAAGGCAGAGACACGAGGACGATACATGTGGATGTGCCACCGTAATTACACACCGGGTGCAAAGGGGTGCAACTTTTTCTCCTGGGCAGAATTTGATGACGATGGAGAGCCACCGTGGGCTGTGGATTACAAGAAACCGAAGAGCTGATCGGTAATTGGAGATCTCTCCACTTCTTCCTGGAGACTTGAAGGACTACCGTCCCTTGAGCAAGCAAGACAAATCTCGCTTGCATGACAAAGTTCGGAGGAAATCCAGCCTTTACTGGTACCTGCATTCATCTCTCGGAGAACACCCCGATCAGGACATCCGTCCACGAACGCTATTCCACGAGACAGCATTGCTTTTCTCGCCTAGCGCCAACGGCCACAACTGCTACACATCGAATTGTCTTCTACAGGCATGCCAACTTGCAGGAATACGAGGAAAACAATGAGCATGATTTCACCACACCGTCCGATGGTCACGCAGGTCATGAAACGTTTAAGGGAGATACAGTAATGAAGCTTCTTGTTCGCTTGGTAGCAGTAAGGTCGTGAGGTCCGCTTATACTGGGGCTGGAAACTCTGAATGAAAGCAGGTCGTTCTAGGCGACAAGAGTTGGCTCCGATGTGTGATTGGCATCTGTTTGCGGTTAAAGGGTTGACCAGAGTCGAAGCCCCCGAGCAGGACGATAGGGGCCAAGTTCCAGATACGTACAATAGTCAATCGCTGACATGACCCCAGTATCTTCCCGAGTCGCTTTGTTTGTACCTTCACGATCTCGGTCAAGATCCATCAACCTAGTACCTGGAAAATCCCCGTTTTCGTCCAAAACTCATCTTCGCCTATGGTTGCCTCCGTCACAGAAGCCCTAAGCCGAACGATCACTACGTACATAACCCAATCTGCCCTCGCGAACCATGACCTCGCTTGCTCAAAGTCAGACAAAGTTCACCATGGTCCGACAGCGAAATTTCGATAGGAGAATTGCATGTCTCCGCCACGTGGCGCAACGGCCGCGCTCAACGGCTGCAATACGTACGAAGCACCAGAGCTGAGCAGCAACGGTGCTATGAGTGTATAATGCGGTGATGGATTACCGTGACCTACCTGGGACCAGAGAGCGAGGTTGCGGTAGTGTCGTGACGAGCCGAGGGCCGAGTTGTACTGTAGAGAATGAGACCATCGCATCCAATTCCTGGTACCACCGCAACGTTGGAAGTGGACAAGTCGGAGCTGAAGAACATGGACATGATCACACGAGCGGCACAGGCGTGGGAATCGTCACAAATGTTTCTTCCTTAAATTTGGAAGGTGTATGCTTAAAAATTCCAGTCTCACGCGAGCAGTGATACCCTCCATGTCTTGAGTCAAGCAAGTCCGCAGCGCAGATCCCATCGACTCAGCGCCCCGACAAGAGGCCGGCGGGCTCCAGAAGTCCAGATCTGCAGGCGCAATACGAAGCTAGTGGCTAGTCTAGCAATAAGCATGAATTAAGGCCAGCCGCGACCGACCGACAACATTACATGTAGGTAATAATGTACGCCGATCACCTGGACCGATTCCAGGCATGGCTTTGGAGTTTTGTGGTAGATGTGGTCGCGTGATGCAGGTCAGTCAATCAATCGCAAGTGGTGAGATAGATGACAAGGATTCTTCACCAAGGATGCCTAGATGTATGTACCAAGGGAACAAGAATGAGCCCAAGACTTCGCTAAGGATATCTTGTCTCAGTGTCATTTCTCTGTCCTGATTATCATATGCCGCACCGGACCGAGGCTCGCATTAGCCAAGAGACACAGCCTCGATCATACATGGAAACCTTGGTCCTAGTCTTGGTCTCAGTCTTGGTACCAGTATCGATCACACTGCACCATGGTCACTTCCAATGCTGTCTCATCGAAATGCAAAAGGAATTGTGTGTTCGAAGAAAAGCCAGATCGGCTTGTGAATATATTTGTAGAGAAAAGTGATTCTAATATACTGAAATCGATTGTGTACCCGGAGCGCCTCGCTAATCATTGTCAACCTGTCACGCAACTGCTTTTTCAAGCCCTAAACGTAGCCTTGTCGAGATCTCTAAGCGCACGAGCATCGTTGTGAGGGTTGAAACCAATTCTGTGAAGTGGAATATCTTGAGGCCTTTGTGTTGACGGTCCATTTGGGCTATGGCTGCCTGACCTGGCGCGCTCTTCGCTCGCGGCTTGAGCATCATTGATGAGGGAGTGAATGCTTGGAATGGTCTGAGCAGTGCTGGTTGGAGCCGAAATAGGACTTGGTTTGCGTGCAGGCTGACCGCCAATACGAGAATCGTACTTTGGGTTGACCGAGTCATGACGTGGCTCCTCAGCCGAGAGTTTTGGATCAATAGCTGGTGGAGGAGCTTGGTGAGTCGGGTAGGATTCGTATCTAGGAGGGGGTGGTGGGTAGGCATGCGCATGTTGTGGATGCTGAGGATACGAGTGCTGTGGGTGAGCAGGCGGCAACTGCTGAGGGTGTTGTGGGTATTGCTGATACTGCTGCGGTGGTGGCGGTGGCGGTGGCAGAGAGCTATTGCTCAGGGGAGCTGGAGCACGGTCAAACGCAGTCTGAGAGCGTGATTGGTGTTGGGGTTGGTGCTGCGCATATGATGGGTAGTGCATCTGCTGAAGAGGTGATTGACCGACATGCTGCTGTTGCTGTTGCGGTGGTGGCTGAGCGTACCCAGCTGGGTGGTATGGCGCGTAATGCTGTGGCGGCGTGTGCATAGGGCTTGGAGGTGCCCATCCAGGTTGAGCGTAACCTGGGTGGTACGCAGTAGCAGGTGGAGCAGAGCGGGCATATGGAGAACCAAGGTTGACGGACTGGTGTGGTGAGGCAGCGAATCCAGGGCTAGTCATTGGTCCGCGAGTGACTGCTGGGATGCTGTTCTGGTCCTGAACAGTGGACTCTGGGTACATACCCTTCTCTGGACGAATGTGACGCAAGCTGTTGTCGTTTGAAGGCTGGGTCAGATTCTGAGAGCCAAGGGCGGTGCGCGAGTAATAGCTGATCAAATGCAAATGCTGACCAGAAGAGGTGGTGATGGAGAAGGACTGCTTCATGAGTCCATCTGGCTTGTAGCGATAGCCGTCAGGTCCGTCCTCGCTCTGATCCTGACCGTCCTTTCCATCCTTCTTGTTGCCCGAGTAGAGAGGTGCAGAAAGACTGTTCCCACCTCTCTTGCCTTCCATCTCGCGGTAGGTCAAGAAGCTGCCAGAAACACGACTTGCACTCCATGACTTTCCGTCAGTCCACCTCCTCATACCGGCCTCACGCTCATCCCAGACGAAAATAGAACCAGATCTGATTGACTGTCTTTCCTTTTCGGACAGACGTCTTTGTACACGAGGAAGCAGACCAATACGACATGCTTCGAAGAGGATAATGGCGTCAGTTGGAGTTCTAACATGTCCGTGGTAAGTCTCCATGTTGAGGCCTGGGACGAGGCAAGTGACCTGTCTTTCCATCATCGTTAACAATCGTTGTTGTTGTGGAGAATAAAAGAAAAGAAAAGAGAAAGTGGTCGAATGAGCAAAAGTGGGTGGTGAGGTGGTAAAGGAAGCAAAATGATCGACGACGAGAGGTGGGGGAAGGGGCAGTGAATAGGTAAATGAAAGGCAAAGGGCTTTAAGCTTGAAGTCGCATGTAGAGCCAAGTTAAAACATGGCAAGCTTTCCGGCTAGGTTATTCGTTGTCTCAGACGGTGAGTTCCGTGGTGTGTTTGTCGCGGTGGGTGATGTATGTTGGTTCGAATTAGGAAGGTCCGTCGCAAGGTGCAAAGTGCCGCGGAGGTTTATCGTAATGGTTCAGAGCGTTCAACTTCGTCCGAGTGGAAACTGGAACCAGTGTAGCGCGCGATAGTGGTGGTTCGCGGCGGTTGGACAGCGGTAATTAGATTGTTCTTCGTTCGCATGAGAGGTGTGACCAGCGAAGCTGATCCGAAGCCAAGGCAATGCTAATAATGGCAACGGTGTGATGGAATTGGCACACGTCGGTCGGGTATTGTGACTTGATGGCGGGTGCAAGTGCCGAGGAAAGTAGTAGAGAGAGACTCACCGGTTGAATTAACGTGCAATGGTCCACACTTGATTGCCGAAGCCAAAAGCCAACTCCTGCGCTAGGAGACGAAGACGTTCTGTTCGCACGTGTGCCTAGGTGGGTGAAGACGGTCTTGCCAGGCGAGCCGTTCCTGTACGAGTCTGAGCGAAAAGGCAGAGTACGGGCGTATGGAGAGCCAAGATAAGATTGGTTTGCGTGGGGGAAAGGGAAAGGAGAAAGAAAGCAAAAGAAGTTTGGGTGGTAGGCAGCTGAAGAGGTTGGATTTTGAGGGAGTAATAACCACGGACAATTATTGCTGCAGATGCGGTACACACTACTACACAAGTACAGACGCGGTACGGAAGGGCCAGACAAAGTCGCGGGAAGGGAAGGAGGATGTGGGATGTGGGCGGCGAGTGCTGATCCTGATCGGGGCACCATGCGGTAGACAGCAGGCAGCAGGCGCGAGCCAGCGAGCTTCCTTCAGGCAGGTTCGAGCTTCTTGGCGGCGCCTTCCTGACTTATGAGTTGTTTGTTATTTCCTTGTTAGTCACAGTGTGCACGCTCGCATGACTCGTGATGTCAGGTGCACCTTGTTTCAGTCGATATCCATATTATTATGCGCATGTTATTAAGGACGATCACGGCCAAGTGTCCACCAACAACTGCAGATTGCAAGCGACCACCTCATGCCGGGTTAGTATTATTATGGATCGCGACCGTGAGAACTGGCAAGGCAAGGAATGACCGAGCTCCACGTTCCAGGAATCTGACCCACGCACTAACGATTAACTCTAATGTCGGCCGATTCAAGCTTATTTCGTCTGACCCTCGCTCATTCTCGGTTTGAGTTGCAACATCCAAAGCAAGTTGAGGCGAGACACGTCTATGTGGCGCTTGTCTGGCTTGTCCCGTAGCAGCTGGGCACATGCACAATCAGAACTCGTTGACGTCGCCATCTTCGCTCAAAATTGGCACAGTTGGAAGGCTACCGGTGTCTCATCGCTTCATACAGTAGACTTCCATGGCGGAGCTCCTGCCTAACTGTGTTGACACATTGCCGCACTCATCTATGCAAAGGCTTGGTAGGTCTTGGAATTGCTTGGTTCTGGGTCCTTTGGTGACGCTGGCCTGCTTGGCAATCCTGTGTGTCGCGTCACAATTTCTGTTGGACAAGCACTGGGCCGACCGTACATACATACGTGGCAGAGAGCTTCTCACCATGAGCCGAAACAATGAGCTGTGGTGAGCCGTCTAGGACCACATTCGATACGGATGCTACAAACGCACAGCTGTAACACAATCATGATCACTGCTCATCGACGAGTGTTTAGCTTGTGTTGCCCGCCCTGTTCGACATGCAGGTTGAGGTGCAGGTGGTCACTCATCAATTTCCCTTTTCGGTCACATCACGCTAACAAACTAAGCTTAACCCAGATACCGATGCTTATGCGCATTACGGGTGCTGATCTTACACAGCAGGCCGCGTACACGTATTTACCCCCTCAAACCACCTCACAATCTGTTTAAGTTATGGTTTATGACTGGATATGACTGCAGCAAATGAGCGGGGCCCTTCGACTGGAGAAGAATTCAACGAGGTTCTCTTGTACAAGAGTATTTGACTGATGACTGACAGACACGCGGCGCGGCACAGTGCATATCGTCGCAGGCCAGCAAAGCCTTGACATTACTACCATGATGCCAACGGAACGATACGACTCAACCAGTCGAACGCCGAGGTACAAAGGAGAGCATCAGGAACTCTCCGTCTCGGTCTCCCTGAGCCCACTGCACGGCTTTCCGCCAAGCTTTCATAACAACCTCGCTTATCACTGCCCGGCTTGGCGTCGCATCATGCATCGTTGCAATGTTCCGTCGCTCTTGCCGATCTTTCCTCGTGGCATCAAGCTCAAGGTTTTAAACTTCGGTCTACAAACCTACTAACCTTATTCAGTATGCCGTCAGCTGCCAGTGCTCACCTGCTTAACCGAAACGATCCCCCACTGCCTTCACCAACCATGAAATCTCGAATGCGGTTCGCGATGTCTTGCAATAAACAAAAGATGGCGTAGATTACTGCGTCGTAGAACTACCCTACCTCCATGTCCGCCTCCAAAGATATCTACGTATTGCTTTCACCCTTTCGCTTCGGATCCGGACCATGGACAAACCGCCGTTGGGTCTCAGCCGTCACGCAACATCGAAGGCTCAAAAACCAGTTGAGCAACCTGTTGCTCCTGATTACTGATCACTGATCAAGACGTTGTTATTAGAACCAACGGCTTGACATGATACCATTCTCTCTTCGTACATGGCCGTTGATGGAATCTCCCCCACAGGCTTCCAACATTGTGACCCACGAGTACAGTACCTTACCACCTTTGAACTACCCTTTCGCAGATGGTCCGCCGAACCAAGCAGCTTTACGATGTACAAAGGTGTCTATTCCATCAAACGAAGCGATCGGAATCACGCGAAATCATTTCAAGACGACCGATCACGTCTTCATGCCTGAGTAAGGAAAAGAACCTCGAACAATATCGCGCGTCTGCCCTTGACTCGTACCTACACACCCACCAGATCGGACCGTTGGATCCGCCGGTGATCCTTCGCCCTTCGTGACTCGCCTACAAGATCCTCAATCTATCGAGTCCTTGGCAGGGACCCGCGCCGCTCTTAAGCGATCGGTTATGCTTATTACTCGATCCTAGTATTGCATCGATCAAGTTATCCTTGTCGATCCTATATCTCCTCACAATTGATGATATTCTCCTGACCAAGGATCGGTCTATCGACGTTGCAACAGAGGAAGCCCCCAAGATATCGGTCAAAGCGTCTCGATATCCAAGCCGAAACCCTCCGGTCATTTCTGTTCAGCCGTCTTGTGCTATCGTTTGGTAGGGAACCAGTGAGCTTCGCCGTTGCATCAAATCGAATGTCTCCCAGCCGCTTGTCGAAATACGAGCTCCAGGAGGTGGATGCATGACTACAAGTCGATTGGCCAAAAGGTGTAGTAGATCTTCTGATTGCCAACTGCCACAACACACACCAGATACCGAACTGGCGTCGTAAGCTGGTAGCCTTGACCCCGGCTTTGCAAACAAGCGCACGTTGCTGAAGTTTATATACTCACCTGTGCATTGAAATGTCACTTGATGCGAGTTATAACGAGGCTCACAGTACAAACAGGTTCTCGGTATGCAAGGCCAGCAGGCTAGTCCAAAGACACCTGACGATATGCAACACACGATTGAAATTGTTTGCGCTGCAAACATTTCGGCCGAGACCCCTCCACCTTCACCCACTTCACCCACTACCGCAGACACACGGACCAGTCTCCGATAGATCCATCCCTGAACCAACGTCTTAACGAAGCCATGAGTCGTTCATGCCGGATCCGATAATTGAGACTGCCTCTTTCGGCTACCCAGATCTCGTACATGGGAAGTCGCCAGTGACACGACTCGGGAGCAATAGACACGACTCGAGACCAATACTCCTTGTACCCAACCACATGAAACCAGCGTGATGATCGATGGTGCCACGACTCGATCTTCAAGCTGTGCAGATTATCGCGCAAACGCAGCACGGCACGTCGTCCATGACACAAGACTCGTTCATCCATATTGCACCGTCGGGTTTATATCACGCAGATATCTGCAGCGCGGCAGGTCGTCTGTTACACGACTCGTTCACCGAAGGTAACAATTGTTTACATTCTCCTATCAGCAACAATAAGCAGCAGAAACAGCCACTCTCGAACACTGAAAGCACCACGAGAGAGCATCTGCCTGCCGTCAGTATCGCTACTCTGTGTACCGCGCGAGCTGTAGGCGAAAAGGGCAAAGTTACAAAACGCTTCAAACCATGGCTGAATCGCGCATCACAGCCTGCACAGAAAGGGTCAAAGTAACAACAGCTGCTCGGAAGCATGGCTAGATGAAGTCAAGCCTAGTTGCCGCACTCGAGCGCGACGAGGCAAGAAAAGCAACAGAACCTAGAATTACATATCGTAACATGGAAAGACCATGAACTAGAAACCGCAAGTCGCATGCCCCGCTACCGAAAAGATATCATATCTTTTTTAACACTCACGATATCGCTGCCAAAGGACCACCATTCCAGACGCCTTTCAAATGCCCCTCATATACACCGCCACGCGATGCTGATATCCCTCTTCCTAAAAGACCAGAACACCCCGGGTAGGCCTACCGAAAGCCCCTGGCTACGTCTAGCGTAGCATGCTCTACCAACCGAGTCTTTTGTCCACCGCCTCACGCCTCCGACGTCTTTGTGCGGTCGGGCAGGCTCTTATCTCGGCCAGCGCTGTTACCGCCGTCATCTGTCGCTTGATCCATAGCTTCCTTAGCCATGGCGTTAGCCTGCTGCTGCAGATTGGGTATACTCTTCGTGCTCTGATTGAGGTAGCCCTCCAGCATCTGTTTCAACACATGTGCTCTGTGAAATGTCAGCGATTAGTCACCAACAAATGAGACGCTCAGACTCACCGAACGGGCTTGGCGAGGTAGTTGTTCATGCCCGCCTCGAGACACTTCTCCTTGTCACCACGGATCGCCGACGCCGTCATGGCAATGACCAGGACCCCGTTGACGGCCGGATCGGGATGCTTGCGGATCTCACGCGTCGCGTTGTAGCCGTCGAGCACAGGCATCTGCACGTCCATGAGCACCAGGTGGAAGGGATCGCCCTCGGCGCTCGCCTTCCCCAGCGCGTCAACCGCTTGCTGACCATCGTTAAAGGCCGCGCACTTGAAGCCCAGCTTCTGCACAAATGAGATGGCGATCTTCTGGTTGATGGGATTGTCCTCGGCGATGCAGACCCGCAGCTGGTCGCGCGGGATGCCGGCGACGCTGTTATGAGTCGCTGCCGCATCGGCCGCTTGCGTCGTGGTGAACATGGCCATTGGATCTGCCGCGCGGACGCCGTTGCCGTTTGGTTCTGCAGGCACTGACTTGCCGACTTTCTGGAACGGCATCGTGAAGGCTACGGTCGTGCCGACGCCGACTTCTGACTCGAGCCAGATGGTGCCTTTCATGATCTCGACGATCGCTTTGCAGATCGACAGACCGAGTCCAGTACCGCCGTAGTTTCGCGCGGTGCTGCCGTCTGCCTGGCTGAACGGCAGGAAGAGCTTTCTCCTTTGCTCCTCGGAAATACCGATACCGGTGTCTGTTACACTGCATTTGACCTGGATCATTGTCTCGTCCTCGCGCTCCAGTGTTGCTCGAACAGTGACCTTGCCCTTGGCGGTGAATTTGTACGCATTCGAGAGTAAGTTCATAAAAACCTGGTGCAATCGAACGGGATCGCCCATGACCAGCATCTTTGGATCCAGCTCGAGCTGTTCGATGGTCTGCAATCCTCTCTCCAGGTTAGTATAGGAAAGTGCACGGACAACCTCCGAGATCGTCTCGTTGAGCGAAAGCTGGACGTTGAACATTTGCATCTTCCCGGCTTCGAGCTTAGAAAAGTCGAGGATGTCATTGATGACAGATAGGAGCGTATCAGCACAGACACGTACACTGTCGGCGTATCCTTCCTGCTCCTTGGTGAGTTTGCTCGACTTGAGCAGCTCAGACATACCAATGACACCGTTGAGAGGTGTTCTGAGTTCGTGGGAGACGTTGGCCAGGAACATCGATTTGACTTTGGCCGCTTCTTCTTTGAGTCGGACTTGTTCCATTGCGTGAGATTGTGCCTCCTTCGCTTTGCGCTCTGCCTCTCTTGCTTTGGCAAGAGCCTGCTTTTGAACGTCGAGCATGGCGGCGTTGCTTGCCGATGCCTTGGCCAATCTTTTGAAGAGCAGAGCGTTTGCTATCGATATGGAAATCTGATTGACCAGCATAGCTAGGACTGCAGTGTTGCGCTCGGTAAAGGATCGTGGCGGACCCTCGATGTAGATGGATCCAAGGATTGCATTGTCCCCGTGCAGAATCGGAAGAACGATCATCGCCCGCCCTTCTGGATATTCTTCTCGGAACGTGGACGGAATAGCGAATCGTTCATCTTCTATCACGTTAGGCAAGAAGAGATTCTCGCGGAACCGCAACACATAGAGGGTGAGTTGTCGTGCCATGGCATTCTCAAGCTTGTCCAGCGGGACACCAACAAGTTCTTCTGTCTTGATAGGTACCCCCACAGAGCCGTGCACTGCGGCGACAGTCCAGCCAATCTCTTCATCGTTCACCACGACACCACCATAATCAGCGTTGGTAGAGTCGACAATGATCTGAGTCAAGCTGGCAAGCAGTTTATCCTCGTCCAATTCGGAAGACAACAATTGCGAAGACTCAAGAATGTTGGCCAGGTCAATCATATCAAGGCCCGATGCAGAGAATGTTGGCTGTTCTTCGTCATTTTCAAGAGCACCATGGTTGCTGGTGACCTGAGGAGCAAGCCACGCCTTTGTTCTCTCGTCAGACGTCTGCGACGCCAGATCATCGTTGCCCTTGCGGAGCTTGTAATGTGTCTCACCAGTACCGTCGTCGATGGTCTGCGTGCAGGCGTCCTGCTGCGATAGACTCTTTGTTCCGAGCAAGGTAAAGGCGTGCTTATCAGTAACATGCTGCGCTTTGCCAAGTGCTCCGGCCCGCTGGTAACCAGCGATCGCATCGTGGATGAGAGCCTTGGCAGGTCGACCAGAGCCTCGACGAATGAGAAATTCGGCATAAAGCTCATTAGAAAGAGCCGCTTCCATGGTATTGGCATGCACTTCACAGTGTGACAACGCAGCCTCGTACGACTGCATTGCTTGCTCATACTTCTTGTCGAGCTCGGCAAGTTCTGCATCAATGAGATGTAGCCAGCTGCCAAAGTTGGCGTTGTTGACCAGTCGGACCGAGCGGATCTTTGCGTCAAAGTCCCGAATGCGGGCAACGTAAAGCTCACGGTCACCAGCATCGGGGTTGTTGCGGGTCCTGTCGAGAAGTGCCATCGCGAGGTAGAACATCGTGACGTAGTTGTATCGCATGCACCACAAAGCTGTCACTGGTCCCAAAAGCTCTTCGCCAAGCGCAATGGCCTCGTCAATGTGACCGAAACGGTACAACGCAGTAAGTCGATAGCAGTCATAGATAGCAAGAGGACGCGCTGGATCTGACGATGTGCGGTGAACCATGGCGTGATAAGCGCTTGACTGGTGTTCGTCGTCATCCAGCACCGTCAGGGCTTCTCTGTAACGAGTTTTGCCTTGCATGGCCCTCACGTACTGTCGCACTGCGGTCAAGATTGCGCCGCCGCGTAGGTCATGCTCCCAATTCGGAAGATGTTCTTCCTGGTCCGAGACATATGTCTCGATGTCGGACATTTCATGACATGACCACGTCCTATAAGCGGCAGCGACTCCCACATTCAGTGTGTGGAGTATCTTGTCGCCTGCGGTGATGGAGTTATCCAGTCCGGCTTGGAGGACAGGGAGCTGCTCGGACATGGAAGTCTCCAAATGTCCCAGGAATAGAGCGTGCAGTGTCAGACAACGACCATTCGTATACGCCTCTCCCGGAAAGCGAGCTACAATTCGCTTTGCAATGTGGCCCATCTCCAAGCCGCATTCGAGCATGTCAAACCGGGATATCGCGATCGATGCGAGATGAACGTACCCAAGAGCGGCTTGGGGATATATGCCATAATCAAGCACCATCTGTAGCATGTGCATAGTCAATTGATAGAACAGCAGACTATCCGACCAGAAAGCAGCAGAGATCAGTTCGATCAAGACGGATCCGGTTGTCATGAGCTTTTTATCGAGGTTCGCATCGACTACGCCATCCAGATCCAGTTCGTGATATTTGAGCAGCGGAACGATTCTTTCGAATTCCGCATCGCATTCTTGCCAGCTCTTTGGCTCGAAGTCATGACCCAGATCAGAAAGAGCCCGTTTCATCGAGCCGAATGCTGCACGAGTATCTCCCCGCTGAGCGTGCATTCTAGACTCGATGATGTACGCCGGAACACGATCGACAGGATCCTTGGCGTGTCCGAAAATGTCCTTGATCAGTGCAGTCGCGGCCGGGAAATCGGCAAGGTACCAGGTCGCGCCAGCAGTCTGTACCATCAACGTGATCACCTCGTCATACTGAACGTCCGCCACTGGATCACTTGTGTCCCAAGGGTCTTTTGCGAGCAGCTGCAAGGCATTTTGAAGGTATGTCAAGGACATCTGGCGTGCACCTTGCTCCCTTGCCGTCTGAGCAGCACGGTATAGGAGCTGGCGGAAGGGTCTTCTCGACGGAGCTCTATCCTTGACTACCCGTATCGCTTCGCAGATATGCCTACTCTGGTCAAAGAGCATTTGAGTAGGTCGGTCTTCTGTCCATGAATAGTGTTTCATCATGGCACATGCCAATACGTAGTGCATCTCTTCTAAAGAGTGTTGCCCGGCCAAGGTGAACGTGGCGCTCATGTAGCGGTCATGACTGAAGCGGAATTGATCCTCATCATCGGTACCCATGATGGCGTAGGAACCCAAAGCTGCTTGAAGAGCAACAACAGGGTCTTCTAGTCGTTTGGGAAGCAGTTCCGGGGGTGAACTATGAGAACAATCGCAGCTCGTGACAAAGTTGATCAGGCTGAACGTGAAAGAGCTTCCCATCAGACAGGCCCAGGCGAGGAATGAAGACGCTCCCGAAGGGAGGTCCTGTAGACGGCGCAAGACCTGGTCGGTGGACGAGAGTTGTAAGCCACCCGGGGTGGAGAATTCAGCAAAGATCTTGTCCAGGTCGAATTCCCATTGTGAATTTCTCCAAGAGTAATAGATGCACTTTTTGCGATGACATTGATCCAGCACTTCCCTGATGAAAAAAGGACTTCCCCCCGTTCTTTGCTGTATGACGGCGACTAATGGAAGGACATACTCGCGAGTTCTGTGAAGGGTGGCAGCGACATACTCGGAGGTCTGCTCTTCGGTCAAAGGAGGTAGTTCCACATCCGTCGCTGTGGCGATAGCGGCAAGTGCCTTGGGCGACAGCGTGTCTCGTGATCGAAAAGTCAGTATGAGTACGACCGGAATGTTGGAGGCGATCAACGTCTGTATGAGCTCCAAGCTCTCCTCGTCTGCGAACTGAAGATCATCTAGACACAGGCAAAGAAACTTTTGCAAGGCGAGTAATCGCAGGATGTCAAGAAAGGTCGAGATGAACCGGCGATCGCGCACTACACCACCGCCCTGAACCCAGTCTGCAGCCATGTTTCCTTTTTCACCACAAGCTTGATATGGCTGGGCGATTGGACCCTCGACGTCCATTTGCTGTGACAAAAGCCATGGTGGTAGCTCCAACACTTTGTGCAAAGACCCCCAGACAGGTCGAACGAGCGCTCGGATGTTGCTGTGAAATTCCGTATTTACATCGCTTTCGGCGAACATCTGACGAAAGATGGAAGACGTGACACGAAAGACAGGCTCATACGGAACCTTTTTGACCTGGTCAAATTTGGCTGATGCATAATATCCATGACTCCGTGCCTTTACTTGAACGGTCTGTAAAAGTCGTGATTTACCAAGGCCAGCCGCACCTTGAATCGTGATGACCTCTGTCTTTCCGACCTTTCGAAGCTTTTGGGCAGTCCGTAGCAGAGATCCACTAGAGCCTAGCTGACTTTGCAATGCTGATCTGCTTATTGATTGATCAACACTGAGGCTGTTAGACCGACTGGTAGTGTCAAAGCTCATATTTCGGAGAGGTTCCAGGCTTGCGACCGAGCCTCTGCTGTCGACCGATGATCTGTGCTCCGCCATATCTGAGGCATCCAAGGTCTCCTGGGATGGGCGATCATGCTGGCGTCTGAGGAGTTCTTGGACTGTACTCGGCTCGGACGTAGACACCACCCGACTGGCTCCGTCGCGATCCGTATTAGAGCTGGTGTCGTCGGAGATGGCATCTTCCAAGATGGTGTTGTCAGGGCGCTCTCCACTAGAGAGGCTCGAAGCTGTCCTAAGGCTGTAAAGTCCTTGCTTGGATACCGGAGCCCGCATGGCCGCACGAGCAGCGGCTTTGTCGACAACTTTGGCGATGGCTTCTACTTGATTATCTCGGCCTATTAATTGTGATGGATAAGTAAAAGAGCTCGACACGTCCTTGGTGCCGATCTTGAATGCCTCCAGCGCCTTGCCGTCGCCGTTCTCGAGCATTTTCTGGCACTGTTGGAGGTCATATTTCAGTCCGGAAGCAGACTGATATCGATCATCCATCTTCTTCTGCGTGGTTTTTTGCACTATTCGAGATATCACATCTGGCACATCGGGCCGCTTTGTATAGATTGGAGCAATTCTCTTGCTGAGAACGTTTTGCATAATGTCCAGGGGTTTGTCGCCTGCAAATGGTGGTTCGTCGGCCAGCATGGTCCAGAATAAGACTCCCAAGCTGTATATATCGGTTCTGCTATCAGGCTCCGCCGGTAAGCGTCCCGTCTGTTCTGGTGCAATAAATTGCAGCTTGTGCTCTACGCCCAACTGTGCTGTCAAAGTGCTCCATCCTGCAGAGGTGAGACCATTCTCAAAAGAGCGTGCTCCAGAACCAAAATTGATCAGCTTGACGGTGCCAGTCTGCTTGTTGAAGTGAAAAGCGTCCCCTCTCAGCTCGCCATGTACATCTCATTTCCGTGATGGAGGAACTCGCAGCATGTTGCTGCTCCAATGGCGAAGGAAAGGAACGTGCCGAGGGGTAGTTTTTGTCTAATCGGCTTCGGCGGAGCCTCTGATGTAGGGCTTAGAAGGTCACCGAGGTCAGGCGACGAGGCGGGATAGAAGTTCGGGCCCAGTTCAACCTACGATGGTGTATTAGCCACATGACCGTTGAGCGATGGTGGAGGATCTTACCATGTCGATGAGATAATTCCGTCCAGGACTTTCAGCAACCATGACCACCAGTGTAGGGTCTCCATGTTGCCGCGGCGGTAACCGTATAAAGTCCAAGACCTTTATGAATAGATGCGCATTACTTCCAGCCTCTTTGCCAAGAACCTGAGCCAGTTTGTACTCTCTCTCGAGTCGTAGTAGATGTCGAGAAATGCGCGCAACCACCCACTCGCGATCGTCGTCCGTGTTCGAATTTTTCCTTTGGCTACCGACTGTTGTGTCCTTTTCTTGCGAGACAGCACATTCGCTCTTTGCTGTTGAGGACTTTCGAGAATCGCTTGACTGTCGCTTGTACCCCCAGACGTGCCAGTTGTCGTAAGACTGCAAGGTAACATGTTAGCATCACCCAGGATATGGTGGTTTCCTAGTGCTTACAGAATGAAAGGGCGGATTTGTGTTGTCCCATACATAGCCAGGCGCATCTAATTCGAGTCGTTGGAACAGGCGCGAGACCAGATGGCGGTTCTCCGACTCGGCCCTAGTCTTGGCCTCCATCATTGTTGATATCGAGTCGTTTGTGATCTACCACATGGCGATTATAATCCCTGATGTCCAGATGGTCTGCGGTGCATGGCGAGCGGTATTGGCGTGGTTGCTGGGTATTTTCTCGAGTCAAGATGTCCTTGTTGTGGATCGACACTGCAGTGTATGTTGCCCTTTCTCTCTAGTGGCCCGGACCTCAGAGATTGCGCGTGGGTTTAAGGTGTGAACTTGTTCTTGGGACGAATCGTGGCAGATCAGATCCCTGCGCATCCGGCGTTTGTGGAGAGTTACGGCCCTACGTCACGAGAACAAACAGCCAGGGCAGCCCAGGCGTTTGCGTGGTCCTTGAATGCGGAACCCGCCCAGAGTCCTGCCGAAAACGTAAGGAGCATTTTCCGAACACTGACACGGCAATCTCCGGATCGTTGTTTCATGGTCGGGTATCGAGTGCATCATGAAGCAGACCTGACAAATAAAATACATACGGTGGATGTTTTGCACATTTGTTAATGCCATGTGGTGGATAAATTAGCTCAGACCGTCTACCGCTTTTGGAGACATGTATATTTCATTGGTAACATAGCAAAAGCTATCATCTATCTTTTAGTCTTTCAAAATCCCTTTTCCGGCCCAGAGATATTGTTGAAGCATCTCCAAACGCCGTCGCTGAATGCACACAATGTTTCACAGATCGGTATGACTCCTTGAGTCTATGTTGAATACTGTTCTTCGTGGAATGTTCATGCGCTCAAGGCAAAGTCAGACCTGTAGCAGTGCTTTTCGTTCATGGGGGTATTTTCGCAACTCTTTCGCAGGCACGCGACATCGTGCCGATCACTCAAATGGAAACAAGAAAAGGAAACCGCAAAATGTCAAGTAAGTGTTCGAGACATCTAAAACTTGAGGGTCTTTGGCTTCTCCCAGGTGAAGTTCTGGTTGGAGAAGTGACCGTTCTTGGCGGTGGTGCAGTAGATTGGCTTGATGAGGTCGAGCTCCTTGACAATGACACCTGGGCGCATGTCGAAGTTGGCCTTGATGATCTTGACGAGCTCGTCAGAGGTCTTGTCAGAGGTGCCGTAGGTCTCGACGAAAAGGGAAGTTGGCTCAGCAACACCAATGGCGTATGAAAGCTGAACAAGAGCGCGGCGAGCGAGGCCAGCCTTGACGAGAGACTTGGCGATCCAGCGACCGAGGTAGGCAGCGGAACGGTCGACCTTGGAGTAGTCCTTTCCAGAGAAGGCACCACCACCGTGGGCACCCCAACCACCATAGGTGTCGACAATAATCTTACGGCCGGTCAGACCGGCATCACCCTGAGGACCACCAATGATGAAGAGACCAGATGGTTGAATCTGTGATAGTCAGCACGTGCGCGGTTGACACTTGAAAATGCAGACTTACGTGGTAGACGGTCTTGTCGTCGAGGTACTTGGATGGAATGACCTTCTTGATGATCTTCTCCAAGATCTCCTTGCGGAGCTCCTCGGTGGTGATATCTGGGCTGTGCTGGGCGGAGACAACGACGGTGTCAACGCGCTGTGGGATAACGGCACCGCCATCGTGAGCGTACTCAACGGTGACCTGAGTCTTGGTGTCTGGCCTCAACCATGGGAGGGAGCCGTCGTTCCTGGCGTCAGTCATGGCCTTGTTAAGCTGGTGGGCCAATTGGAGGGTCAATGGCAGGAGCTCTGGGGTCTCGTCGGTCGCGTATCCAAACATGATACCCTGGTCACCGGCACCAAGCTTCTCCAATGCCTCCTCGTAGTGCAGACCCTGTGCGATATCTGGGGACTGCTCCTCAATGGCAACCAACACGTTGCAGGTCTTGTAGTCGAAGCCCTTGTCAGAGCTGTCGTAACCAATGTCCTTGATGGCGTTACGGATAATCTTTTGGTAGTCCAATCTGGCCTTGGTGGTGATCTCACCAAAGACCATGATCATACCGGTCTTGGTGGCAGTCTCACAGGCGACCTTGGAGAGAGGGTCCTCCTTGAGGCAGGCATCGAGAACGGCATCGGAGACCTGGTCGGCGATCTTGTCTGGGTGACCCTCACCGACAGACTCGGAGGTGAACAGGAAGGTGCCCTTTGGTGGGACGGTACCGTTGATGGCAGCCATTATGTAGAGACGTGTATATGAATGGAGGTGGGGGTATTGCGGGGTCGGTGAAGAATATTTGTAGAGCGAGCTCTGGTGTGTACAAGAGGAATTGAGGTGATTTGAGCGTGGAGGGGTAGAACAAAGGTAACTATGATGCTCAAGGGGAAGAATTGAGGTAGTAAATATCAATAGCCGGCGTAGCTTGGGGGTTTTGGTTGGAACACCACGTAGTCGATACTATTATTGTTCAACCCGCTGTCGCGCCAAATTTTTGCTACTCCAAAATCGGCAGTTGTTCATTTGCAAGACACGTGGTGGGGCCCTGCGATTCACCGCCTTTGTCTGAGGAAATGGCGTGCTTTGAAGCAGCGGTATGTGATATACGCGTGTTATCAGCGGTGTGTTGAAATATACTCAAGCGAGTCAACCTCGCGACTTCGGCGGAGCTTTGAACTCTTTACCGGCAGTATTCACGCGTGAAAACAATTATACCATACCATCTCGTGCATCATCTCTCTTCTGTTGATGCGAATCGCATAACTCTACTCGGGATGTCCAAATATGGCGTTCTTATCACCGGCCCTGCCGGTGCAGGCAAGTCTACCTTTGCTTCAGCACTCATTCAACATCTCCGCTCCAACAAACGAGCATGTTACTACGTAAATCTCGATCCTGCTGCAGAGGAGTTCGTTTACGAGCCGGATATTGATATCAAAGACTTGATCACACTCGAGGATGTGATGGAAGAGATGCATCTGGGGCCGAACGGTGGACTCATATACTGCTTCGAGTTTCTTCTTGAAAACCTCGATTTTCTGACAGATCCGCTGGAGGAAGTCACCGACGAGTACCTAATCATCTTCGATATGCCCGGTCAAATTGAACTCTATACTCATGTTCCCATTCTGCCGAACCTGGTCAAGACCCTTACTCGAGGAAGCTTGAACATCAACCTTTGCGCTGCGTATTTATTGGAGAGCACTTTCATCGTAGACCGCGCCAAATTCTTCGCCGGCACTCTCAGTGCAATGAGCGCCATGCTTATGCTCGAAGTCCCACACGTCAACATCCTCAGTAAGATGGATCAGGTGAAGGGTACAATTGCAAAGAAGGACCTCAAGAGATTCATCGATCCAGACGTCAGCTTGCTGGACGAGACACCGGCGAACGGTCTCACGTACGCGGAAGAGGAGGAGAATGAGGACCCACAGGACTCACAAAGTGTCATGGCTGGCCATTCATTCAACAAGCTTAACCGCGCGGTTGCGCAGTTGATCGACAACTTTTCCATGGTCTCCTTCCTCAAGCTGGACGTGCAAGACGAGGACAGTGTTGGAGCTGTTCTGAGCTACATTGACGACGCTGTCCAGTTCCACGAAGCTCAAGAGCCCAAAGAGCCACACGATGAGATGCCAGACCAGGAGATGGATTGAATTTGATCTTTTACCAAAAGAGTCACACGCCAAAGGAATCGGGACAATGGATTCACGCCGCAGCGACAAGCTTGGAAGAGTGTATTAATACACCAGCAGCGAGACACCCATCAATTCTTGAGCTCACTCTCCGCATTCGTGGGCATTCCCTCACGAATTCTAGTAATACCAGGAACAATCCTGCCACCACCACCATCAGTCTCCACGATCTTGGCCAACTCCTGCTCACTCGCCTCATCAAACCGATAACTCCTGAGCTCCGTCTCCTTCCACCACGCAGTCGTCTGCTTCCCCTGCTCATCAACATCTCCCGTCAAAAAATGCGCGAACTGGCCATGCGTTACAAGCACAATCTCCTTCTCGGGACGATCCCTAATCCAGCGCCGCAACTTCGCCGCCCTGGCTTTCGTAACAGTAACATCCGTCGCCATCTCGCCCCTCTTCTCATCCCAGCCATCGAAGCACTCACTCCAGTCGATGGAGCCGTCGAACAGCGTCTTCAGCGTCGCGATATCAGTCCCGGTATCCGATGGGTTGGCGGTAATCTCCTGCGCGTAGGGCTGTGCGATGATTCTTAGTCCGCGCTCGACGCAGGGAGCGAAGGCGTCAAGACATGTGCGCAGCGTGCGCCGCATTGGACTGGCGACGAGGAGCTCGACCTGTGCTGTCAGTACGAGTCAGAAAGGGAGATACGACTACGACGCACGCTATCGTGCCGCCGGAACCGCGACCGCAGCTCCTCGCACTCCGCCACGCCCTGCGGCGTCAATTCCGGATCAGGCACGTTATGGCCCTCGGGCTTAATGGCATGGTAACCCTGGCCGTGCCTAACGATATGGAGGAGCGGAGGCATCTCGTCGCTCTGCATCAGGGAGGCATATCAGTGCATGTCTCGCGGGTCTGGCGGGGCACGACTCACCTAAATCTTGCGGGCGGTGGGAGCTAATTCTTCGGTAGAGACCCTGTAGTCGTTCTGACAGTCTACACCAATCGAAAGACAAATGTGTACATGTAGTTCTACGGTACATTGTCTATGCGGCTATCTGCTTCTTTATCATCCACGATTTGATATCTTTGTTTGTGACATATCCCACGTGTTCGTCGTGCACGTCATACCGCGCTGCCCCGGAATCTGATTCCGCGGCCGTGTGGGTGAACTCTATATGATAAAATGTAATAATTATCCCATTGCCTTTTCCCGGTCAATCGTTTCTGTGTCTTTGCCTTCGTCTGTCCGTATCCGTTCTGCGTCTATGGCGTTCTGCGATGTCGGTGCCGCGTTGTGCTGTGGTTCTTCGCGGAACCTTGACTCGCCGCGTTCGGTATCTGCGTCGCTGCCACAGTATCACATTGTCTCGTTCGTGATCGTGGTCACATCGAAGCGATCATCACAGGGGACAGCGGCGAGGTCATTCAGATGCAATTGGTAACGTGGAAGAGGATGTCTGCATGACTTCCGCTAAAGCTAGATACATTACATGAGGACCACTAGGCAGTAGCAAACCGCCTAATCGGAAAATAAATCCATTTCGCTTTCCGCATCTTCGGAAGCCGCTTGTGCGCTACATATATGCAAAAAGAGAGCCAGAGTGGAAAACAGAAAAGAAAGTCTGGCCCAATGGATGGCGACAGTATCTGGGAAAGGTTGGTCAAGGAGAGTATGAAGAGTAGCGCAACATCATGTTTCCAGCAGCGTCAAAAGCTAGAGGAAGAGTGGTCAAGGGTATAGCGAGGAAATAAAGACGTGTTTTGTCGAGATCTAGCCGGTCGTCTTGCTAATATTGGTTCGTGTCATTTGGTCATTCACATGGCTTGGCCAGGGACTGGCTTTCTGGTTGGGATGCTGGCTAGAGAAACCGTTGATGGTGCCTTCTGAAAGGTGCCAGCAGAGGCCGACCGTCTGTGGTTGTTCTGTGGTCTCTCCGGGGCTGATTGTGCATTCGGCGCAGGGCCGGAGGATTGTGAGAGCGAGTGTGCGCGCTGTCGTTGTGAAGGGAGATCACGCTGGGCGCCGTTCAGAGTTGGCATGCTAGGAGAAAGAGGGGCCGGTTGCATCTGGCTGCGAGGGACCTGGTATTGGCGGCCGTCGTTTGGTGGGCCGTTACGTATGGCAGGTGACTGTGGGCGACCATGTGGTGGACCGTTACGCATAGCAGGTGATTGAGGACGACCGTTTGGTGGTGGACCAGCTGGACGAGGCTTGATAGGCATCTTGGAAAGACATTGACGTGGAGCAACACCCTGCTTGGAGCGGTCCATACGCATGCAGAGAGTCTGGGAATGGTCAGCAAGATCATCGGAATCAAGAATGGTCAGTCTTACCCAGCCATCATCGTATTCGTGAAGAATGCGGGCAACGTCACCAGCGCGGAGCTCAAGCTCATCCTCCATGGATGGCTTAAAGTCGAGGTGGACGCGGTGGACGTTGTTGGCACCCTTGGAGTTGTTGTTCTGTGGAGGAGGAGCAGCAGATCCGACACGAGCAGCTGGTGGGCCTTCTGGCTCGGAAACAAGAGAAATGGGTGAGATGGATCTCTGGCTGTGCTTGTCGGCAAATGGATCAGCAGCTGGCAATGGTACTGGGATAGGAGCGTTGAGTGCGTTTTGCTCGGCGGCCTTTTCAGCAGCAGCAGAGTCACCAAAGGGGTTAGCAGAGTTGTGGGAGTCACTTGTCGAAGGACGACGTTCCCAGGCGCTAGAGTTCTTGACATTGAGTCCGCCAGTGGCGCTGGTCATTTCGGCGACTTTGTTGTCACCGCCAATGCCCATGAATTGAGTGACTGGACGAATGCTGAGACGAGGAGCCGGGACGGCAGCAGGCATACTCTGCTGAGGCGGGCGCGAGGTCTTTTCATCTTCGAGCTTCTGGTGTGATTGCTCCTTCTGTTTCTTCCGTCTTTTGATGAAGAAGATGGCTGCACCGGCGACCAAAGCAAAGGCGAGGAGGATTCCGAAAGCTACCCCGGCTTTGGCTCCACCAGTCATACCAGAGTCAGGAGCGGAGGTGGCAGAGGCCGATGCAGTAGGAATGGTGGTTGCAGAGATCTCGGCACGAGTGGCAGAAATTGGAGTTCCAGCGACCTTGGCAACAGCGCTGGTAGCCGATGTGGATGTGGCCAATGTGGTGCGGGATTGTGAAGAGCTGGAAACGACATTGTTTTGTTGTTGCTGTTTCAGGGGAGGGGCAGTGTTTGTGGCCGAAGAAACGGCTTGTGATGTTGGTGTCGACTTGACCTGGGCTGAAGTGGCTGGTGATGGAGTGTTTGCGGCGGCAGAAGTGGCCTTTGAAGGTGACACCTGGAGGGTCTTGGTGTCGGCGTCAATCGTGTTTGTGTTGGCGGCGGCCTGGGCAGGCGAAGAGTGACTCGTCATGGTAACATATCCAGCGACAGGTCCAGTGAATGAGGCCGACATGGTCACATAGACGACGGAGAAGACAGTCGCTACATTGGCGTCGATGGCGTCCTTGTTGTTCGCGACATTTTTTTGTGCAAACTCCATCATCTTGTCGTGCAGCTCCACATGGTCGTAGCCATTGCGTCTCACATGTGCGTGATTGTGTCCGGTCATTATTGCGGGTATGTGTCGGGTCATTGTTGCAGGTAGTCGGTCGAGAGATCGTCCAGAGTTGTCGTCGTCGTCGAGGTCGTCAGTGTCGGGCGAAGGTCGCGTGAAGTCGAAAGGTGTGAGAATGAACGTGGTGGATGTATCGCCGAGGAATGTAGATGGTGGTAGTCACGAGCCTTCCGGACCGACTGGCTGGAATCGTGTGATTAATTAGGTGAATGAAGTGAGGAAACGGCCACGATAGGGATCGAAATGGCCAAACGGGTATAATCGATTGCGAGGAATGTAAAAATGAGTTAATGAGTGTGGTGTCGGAGGCTGGTCGAAAGTGAATGTAAGTCTACAGAAGAGACGGAGGACCTTGATATCGACTAAAGAGTGTGTAAAGAACGACAACTGCAACACGAAGAAGCAGGAGAGAGAGGACGAGACGGCGAAGGTTGGAACAGAGGATGCAGAGGGAGAGATAGAGTAAGTATCAACCTCAGTCGTCGAAGATTGACGTCCGGTAATGCTCAGACCTCACCGTCGTCTCTCCACGCGCCTGCCTCCCTTGTCCATCTTGATCACCTTCGAACGGTCGACCACACTGGCGGCGGACTAGATTGACTAGACAAAGCTACTCGCGACTAAACATGCAGGAACGCGTGCCAAGAAACCTGTCAATCGCTCCGTCTGCTGTGGATCCGGAAATTGCAGGCTCCTTGATTGGGCAAGCAGTCGTGGTTCATCAAAACATCCCTGCCGCTGCTTGGACCCTTCCGCAAATGGTTAATTGGGTCGTCCAGTCGGCAGCTTCTCCTCTGGCCCACCAAACAGAATAGTCAGGCACGATCGACTGCCTATTGTGACCGTATCTGACTTTCTATATTGCTAAAGACTCAATTGAGGTTGGAATTCATCACTGAAATTTCTACAATATTGCTGCGCAGTGTACAATAAACAATCGTGCTTTGGTGCACACGTCTCACGCGTTCAGGGGCTCTGTTTTGTTGTTTCTGACCGCTGATCGTAATGCGAAACGCGCCCGGTTGCGGACCGTCAGAACGGAATCTCACTTCGAAACGGTCATGTGCAAATCCCCTCTTCGCCGAACCAATCCATGCTCTGGTTTTCAGCTTGAGCTAGACATGGCATACTTCGATACAGTTACGCTTCACTGCAGTAGACTTTGTGTGCAACGAGGCGTTCTGCTGACACTGGAAGTTTAGCTGGGATGACTTTACACATGCAAGTTTCCGCATACCTACTACCTCCATTCTTCGCGATCCTGCAAACAAGCGACCAGGTAGCGAATGAGATCTTTAATTCACGAATCTGTTTACTATTCCACCGTGGTCCAGACTGACAGTCATTCACGTACGGTACATCTACTTCGTGTCAAAGGCAACAATGCGTCATCGTTTTACCCACCTTCCGCTCATATCAACAACAAGCAACGCTCCAACGGTAAGCAAGATTGCCATCTCTCATTTCCTCGACTTTCCGAATAACCCACTCTGCGGGGCTGAGCACGAATAGTTCCCTGGTCAGCCAGCATTGGATGCGCTTCTACCAACATGATCTCGTGATTCACATCATCATTGAAAAATCTGCATATTCGTACTGTCTCCAGATACATACTGTCCTCCAGTCCACTCACGACTCCCCTCATCATGATGAATTCTTTTGCCTTAGGATCCGGAAAAAGTCGAGCCCGTCAAAGGTATACCCAGGCTTCAAAGATGTCAAAGCCTCATCCACGGCCATCTGGAAGTCAACCACACTGATCATACCCTTCCACTGGCCCAGAGGTGCTCTCTTGATCTCATACCTCAGCAGCGCATCCTTTAGCCTGGCATAATAGACCCATTCCTTGGGCTGTTTCTTCTTCGTTATCTCGTGCTCGAACATCTTTGCGATCTCTTCGGCCATCTTCTGAGCCTCCCTGAGGATGTTCGCCTGGTGTTGGTCAAACGGCATGACCTGAAGAACTTTCTCGAGGTCCTCCGTCTCCAGGATCTCGTCATCGTTGTACCAGCTTCTGTTGCGGGCAATGACATCGAACATGTACGCTCGGTCTCGCTTGAACTTGCTGTTCGGTGATGGCAGTGGCTCCACCGTTTTGGTCTCGCCGTTGTTCTCGACGTCCTCGTATTCATGCTCGATCTCATTGTGCTTTGACATTGCTGTTGTAATGGGACTTGCGACTTACCATGGCATGAAGCAACAAACATGATATGAACATGATATCGGATATCCGAGGCTTATAGCTGTGACCTGTTTGCTTGCAGATGGCCGCCGTGAGCGTGAATTGATTGTAGTCAGCAACCAGGGTCGTGAAATACTTCCAGCTGTTTCTCTGCTCTCTTTGTCCCCCAATCGGCGTGAACGGAGAATCTCGACCACAGGGATAAATTACATTGCAATGACCCAAAGTAGACAAATAACAGGCCTGTGTTATTCAGCCTGCTCATACATATGCTGCATGCTGCTAATCCAGATATGCACACGGACTAAAAGCTAAGTGGTGCAAAAGCCGCCAGGATGCTACCAACAAGAGGTAAGCAAGCGCGCAGGTAGTTCAGCTTTATCCACTGCGCAAGAAGACCCTCAACTTCGGCCGTTTCCGATGCAGACATGTCCTCCTTCTCTCCTCGGTGTATGACTGCCAATTCGTGAAGCCTCTCATTGCAGTCCTTCATAACGAGGACCGTAAAAGGCGCGATCAAAGAAGTGGCGACCCCGGCTGCAGCAAACAAGCCAGTCTGCAACATCTGACGTGGACTTCCATCGAGGTAGAAATAGGCTGAAGCAGTCGTCAGTCATCGGTTCGTTCGTTCTGTTGTGCCCAACACGCACAGCTACCGGCAAGCACAAACAGTACGAGGCTGGAGCTCCCCGCAATGGGAGGCATGAGTTCTTTTCCGAGGCGGTACATTTTTGCGTAGATTTGAAGGCGAGTTGCTGGTGGAGCCACATCGATGGCTGCAATGCCTGCATAGGAGAAGCATGCGATTGCCCCTATGTAAGTCAGTCATGGGTGATTTGCTGCTGTCGAAGACCAGGCTATGTGCGTACCCGAGACTGCTGCACAAGACACCACGGCGGCTGGATAGAGGGCTCGGAAGCTCGGACTGATCGAAGTCAAGGTGGCCATGTTCTATAATGATCCTTCGGCGGAGGTGCCTCTAGATCTGTTCTTGGAAAGTGATAAGAATAGTGTCGAGGATCGCACAGACTGTGTTGCAGGAATGACAGGATGGAGAGGATACCGAAGGGAATACTTAAGCATCTATATACCTACGCTGGCTACACAATCGTAGAGCAACCAGCATGCATAGAGTCTGTCGTCGCGTGAGACCGCGGTTTTAGGACCTTGATACAGGCATGCTCATCGGGTTTTGAGAAGTTGTCCGCAAGCGGTGGCTTACATAATAAAAGCCGATCGGATTCTGAGAAATCGGTCATGCTCAGAGCGAGGAAGACACAGCCTTAAAATCACAGCGGAAGAGTCTTTAAGCCTCGGCGGCAATTGCGCACGCCCCTTGTAAGTTGAATAGGGTCATAGCGAGGCGCTGGTGAGGTGTGTATAGGTAAGGTTATGTCAATCGAAAGCGTTTAGACCACTGCTGTTGAGGATTGCTTGTGGAGAAGGGTGTTACAAGTCACACGATCGACAGGACATGCAACGATACTGAGCCAGGTATTGGCCGCACAGCCTAGATACTCATCAGGTCGGTAGGCCGAATGAGCGAGCACGGCAGCAGGATCTTACATGAGGTAGCTGATACATCGAGCAATCCGGCAAGAAAGGCGCGTCGGACTCTCAATACAACAGAAGTGTCCATGCGCATTCGATATATAAGAGACATTGTCTGGTTACGGTTACAGTACCACGTCGTGCATCGGCTCATGCTGTTGACTTCGACATGACCTTGGCGGGTGTGCTCAATCGTGGCCGCATACCTGGTACATCCACTGCGTACCTCGCAGTCGCTGATACCATACCCACGGATGCTGTAATCGACCCTTCGGTTACGCGTTTGCACGGTCTCGTTGTAGAGGTCGGCCTAGAGCAGGCTGGAAGCTGGTACGAAAAACCACGACATGTGGTCGAGAGATATATCCGAATCAGCGCTATACTACCTAAGGTAACTTAATGTAATGGCTGAGGTGGTAGGGCCCGCTTTCACATGCTCCAGTTCACGCAATGCCAAGCCTGGTTGAACGACTTCGGTTCGCGGGCCGGAAGCTCTGGCATTCTGCTAGCGCACAGGTAGCCTCGGAACGGAGCTCGTGGCTGACAGATGCAGCATCACAAGAATATGCTGTACTTTATGTTGGTACTGCAAGCGCAAGAGGCAGACAACTCAATCTCTCCTTCGACGATAAGATATTAACTCCTCAAAAACAGATGTTGAGATGCAGTTGTCCACCAGCGACAATGCCGGCCAAGAATGCTCCGCCCCCGCGGAAAAGGTACGTCACTTTCACATGCCACAAAGCTCGAAAAAGCAGGAGCCAATCCAATTCCGTTGACACACGCAGCGAACCCTGAATCACGCACACATCGTGGATCGCTGCACTGTCACATGCTCGCCAAAAACCAGTTGAGCGGTTCTGCATGCTGTTCCTGCCGTTTGTGCGGAAAAAGATACTTGTAGCTGAGGGAAGGTACTTCGCTCGTGCTTGCTGAGCTTTGGTAGGGGGGCTCAACTTTGAATACCTTAAGATCGCGCGTCCTCTGCCTGATTCTTCTTCACCCTTCCAATTCATCTCCACCTTTCGCATCACCGTACACCACTTTTTGCATCTTGCTCATCTTTTGTGAAGAGTAATCCACTTGCTTCGCTGAACTCATCAGATCGCTCTCAAGCCAATTTCGAAACTTATCTAAGCTATTGTGAGCTGCTTGAGAAGAATTTCTTGGTGAACCACAAACTGACCTTTACAGCTCACAATGCCACACGCAGAAGACAACAACATGTCTCAGAAGCAGTCTACTACCAACGGCGACTTTGTCACCTCCTCCAAATTCCTTGACGCAAGTCCATTCTTCTCATTGAGTCCGACCTTCACTAACAACCCACAGCACTTGACTTCCTACCCAGTCGTCTCCGATGGCATCACCAACTTCAAGCACAACCAATACGGCGCCAAATCCATTGAGATCGCCAATGACACCTACGACCGCTTCGGCAAGCCATTGACTCCATACCTGCGCACTCCATACAACTACGCCGAGCCGTACATCAAGTCCGCCGACAGCATCGCAGCCGACGGTCTCGACAAAGTGGACCAGCACTTCCCGATCGTGAAGCAAGACTCCCAGACCGTCTTCGAGACGACCAGAAACTACGCTCTCACTCCCTTCGTCATCGCAGGCCAGACCTACAACTACGTCATGGCGACCTGGAACGACGAGTACACCAAGACGGTCAAGCGCGACAACCGCGGCCCAGGCCTGCTGAGCAGCGTCATGGCCCTCGTCAGCACCGAGATGAAGATCACCAGCGACGCGTTGTCTGCTGCGGCCGACTGGCTCCGCCCTCGCAAGGAGGAGGCCAAGAAGAAGAAGGACGCTTACGCCGATGCTGCCAAGAGCAAGAAGGATGACGTTGGTGCTTATGCCCAGCAGCAGAGGGACAACTACGTCGACGCTACCAGAAAGGAGATCAACAACTTTGCCCAGAAGGCTCAGCAGAAGACTCAGTAGAGAGCGAGCGAGAGCGAGCTGAGAAGAGAAAAGCAAACGCATGAAGTCTACGATGGCGTTGGCGGAGTTTTTAGCTTGATGCTATGGGTACTACTACAGATTTCGCACGCTGCGAGCGTCAATGGAAAAGTCAATCCACTGATCACGTTCTGTGACGTTCGTTATCTCCCCTCAACAACAGTAAGATCGTTTTGATCGTTACAGAATTATGTACATGGCTACTTCTTATGCACGCCGTGACATACGCTTGCGACAATCCAGCCAGGCGGCGACTTTGACACGAGCAAGACGTCAGTACCAAAAGCTTCACAGGGATCAGGACAGCGCAGCAACGTGACTTCACCCAACCCCGCTCGTGTACGAAAAGACTTGATTAATGACATGCCCATCTGGATCATGATAATAATGCTTTCGCGAGAAGTGCTTCGTATCCCTCCTGCTTCGTAGTATGGTCCCTCTCTTTATTCCCTCCATCAACTCATCAATGCTCGTTCAAGAATCCCAGTATCTGCTGAAACGCCTCCTTCTGCGCGTCCTGGATCTTCTGGTCCTCGTACTCGCCGACGACCGCAAAACCTGTACTGTTAGCACCGTCCTTTGAGTAATGTAACATGGACAGAAAAAGACTCACCATGCGGCACGTCACTATGCACCCACTGCTGGCACTGGACACCCTTCTCTTTCAGACTCTGCACACCTGCCTCCCTGACCTCATCAGGAAATAACGGATCCTCTTTGACCGCGACAATACCCAACGGGCTCTTGACGCCCTGAAAATCCTCCCTCCCGACCATCGTTCCATGCGCACAAACACCGGCCTTGATCCGCGCGCCGCGCCTCACCATGCCCTCCTCCTCTTTCCCCGGCTCGTTCTGGCCCGCCGCGACATCACCGCCCACTTCACTCGCCAGCAGCAGAACGTACTTGCCGCCGAAGCAGTAGCCAGCCGCGTACACGCCCTGGCCGTAACTGACGCAGTCGGCGAACTCGTTCTCGGCGGCGTCCAGGAACGAATGCAGGATCGGTAGCACGGACTGCGCCGTGTGGCGCGCCAGCCACATGTCGATCTGGAAGCTCTTGGCTACGTCGACGAAGCCCATTTTTATCTGCTCGATTACCGAGGGCGAGGACTCCGGCGCCGTCGTCGTGTGTGTGCTGGGGGCCGGGTCTGAGTTGAATTGGTCGGGCATGACGACGAGGTAGCCTGAGGAGGCGAAGGCGTCGGCTTGCAGTTGGTTGTTGGTGCTGTGGATCCCGGTGCCGGACGTTAGGAGGAGCAGCAGTTTGGCGGGTTGTGTAGGGTACGAGCTGGGCTTGGAAATGTATGTTTCGATGTCGGCAATTTTGGTCAGTTCCTGGACGTGTTAGATGGTGTCGAAAGGAATAGAGAGTGGGCTTACGCCGGTGGGCTTTGCGCCAGATGCTGGTGAGAGGTCAGTATAACTGCTATGGAGCTGCTTTGAGAAACGAGGGACGTACGAGTTGGTCTGTCGGTTGTGCAGTGCTCCTACGGCCTGTCAGCGACTGTCACACTGTGGGTATTGCTGCTCTTACGCCCATGCTTGCGCCTTGGTCCGGAACGGTGTCTCCTGGTATCCCACTCATCTCTGCAGCTGTGATCTCCTGGTCTTCCTGTGCATCGCTCTCTGGAGCTCTCGTCGCGTTGTCGTTGTCGGCCATGATATTGTGTGTGTACGGAAAGACGTGGTTGTGAAAAGAACGAAATAAGACAATGGCAGAAACACGAGGCAGAGAAGGGGACAACAATGACGCGGGGCAGTGACGATTCAGGGCAAAGCTCGACCCAGACCCTTGAATTGACACGAACCACGGCCCTTGCGCCAGCTCACCAGGACCTGCAAATCGCTGTCAATTCGAGCTTGAATCATGTGACCGCATTTGAGAGAACCTCGTCAGATACTGTGCTGGGCCACAGATCTCGTTGTCAAGCTGATCGCATGCTTCTGAGCTCTTCACATGCTCGGCGATGGCATGAAAGGCGCGACGACCAATTTACCGCAAGTCAAGGACAATGAAGCAGTGGACGACAACGAACGAAGTGACAATAGATCTCGTATCCAATTCGCTAAGCACAATATTAAACCGACCCAAACCGTATTGGTTCAGTGCCGTGGACCTGACTTATGAATCCTCGACCGCAGAAAACCAAATCGACCAAGTCCAAGTCCCTGCAATGCAAAGCACCTCCCTATTATCGCCAGTCCTTCGAAACGTCTTTCATGAGTAGGCGTGGTCAAATGATCTCCGTCCGCATATGCGTAACCTTTCCTAAGCTGGTAAATCATGCAGCATTTTTGAATGCCTGCAGTTCTTTCATCGAGTTTGCCAGCTCGTGCAGTACATCCTGTATCGGGCAAGCATCCCTCAGCATCCCCCTCTTGAGTGGTTTGACCATATTCCTCAGCGCAAGGGTGGTGACACACGTCTGCAGATCGTTAATCTTCTGCCACAACCTCTTGGAACAGTGACACGACTTACCTCAATTCTACTGATCTGGTGCTCGATGAAATTGATCATGAACATATCCGTGAGATCACCTCCTCGTTCTCGCATGCGCTCCAGGATGGCCGTCTCGGGGTCCCTAAGCGTGGATATACCTGTAATTTCCATGCTGGAGCAGATCATCTCGAGCCTTAAACTGACAGCCCATAGATCCCACACCGCGTCGGTGTCAATGGTGAGCTGACTGTCGGCGTATTTGCCGGGTGTTTTGCCTCCGGTAAAGCCCTTCCTCTCACTAGTCACCTCTTGCTGCTTCTGTGTCTGGACCAAAAGACGGGACGCCAGACTGTGTGGGTACATGAGGTAGATGTACTCGGGGTTTTCGAGACCCTTGAGGTTGCGAAGACCGAGGTCCTTGACTTCGAAACCTTGTGAACTGAGAGATCGTAACTCGCGACGGATTGTTTGCGAGATAAAGTCTTCATTCACGGTATCCTCCGATCCGGTAGAGCCGGCTCGATCACTCTCGATGTGAGTCTCAAGAAGGCGTTGAATCTCGGCGATGAAGTCGGATGAAACGGTGATTTGACCACCGTCTGCGACCGAAGATATACGCGCAGCCCTGTTGACCATAGGACCGAAGTAGTCCATACGCTTGGTGACTGGGTCGAGTTCGCACACAGGATGACCCCAGTGAATACCCATACGAACAGACAGACCACGGAAGATGACGTTGTCTTCGTTATCGAGAACTTCCTGCCCGTTGATTGAGCTCAGAATCTCTTGCGGCCACTGCACTTCTAGCAACTGACTCTGGATGGTAAAACACCACAAAAGCGCACTGGTAACTGTGGGGAAGGCGACCATGAAAGCATCACCTTCAGTCTTGACTTCATAACCACCAATGATACGCAGATGTCGACGCATGACTTCGTTATGCATCTTGATGGCGCTTCGCATGGCAATTGGGTATGTTTCCCAGAGCATAGTACTGTTCTTGATATCGGTAAACACCAGACTGACTTCGCCAACGGGCGCATCGACTTCTTGATCAAGACGAGCAAGTTTGGAATCGCCGACGTTGTCACGACCACGCTTGGCACGACGAGCGGAGGTGAAGTAGTCGTCCGCGGTACCAGAAGGACCCATGCTCATGCTGTGTGTCCTGAAGCGAGCACGCTCGCGTTTGCGAAGATCAGAGATACCAATAATCATGACCATGATCTTGCTCGTGGCACCAAAGGCAATCGCAAGATCCCGGAGTTTCTGCGCCGCTCGCATGAGATCGTTTCTCTCGGAGCGAGCAATATCAACGGCAAAGTCCGGTGTCAGGTATTCCCAGAGCTCCCTCGAAGCCAACAAGACCATCTCATCTGTCTCCTTGAGGTTGATGTGCGAACAGTGCGGTGCGGCAACAACGACGGGCATGAACTGAACATAGCCAAATGCTCTCGAAACTTCGAGCACATCGTTGAGTTTTCCTTGTCTGGACACGAAACCGCCAGCTTGCTTGATGCGAGCCCTCTCGGCGGTCTCGGCAGGATCGTGCTTGCGAGTGATGACTCTGTGGCTGCCTTCTGACGAGATGAGCAATGCTTGAGCATCGCCGACGTTGGAGACGTAGAGATTCATTCCATCCAGATAACAGACGGTGGCGACTGCTCCAGATACAACGTCGTCTTCTCCAAGATCAGGACCAGCGATGCTACCGCGGTGCACGATCTGATTGCTTGGTGACTCGCGAGCCTCCAACTGCTGGGTCGCAGCAGTCGCAAGTTCCTTGTTCAGTCCGAGATATGCTCTACGCAGAGCGTCAATGGGTGTCTCATTATTGTTTACGCGCAGCTTGTCGAGCTCGTCCGCAAAGTAGTATCTGAACTTTTCGTGAAGATATCTTGCGATCTTGCTGCCACCAGAAAACAAATTCTGACCGTCGAAAAGACCGAAGACGGTCTGATCTTCGTGACCTCGGAAAGCCGGAATGACCATATCGAGCGTCGACAAGTGCTCGCAGCGACCCAATGTGTCAGCCATACCGTAAGGAATCGATGTTCCGATGACCGAGCCTGCAGTACGAACACGTCTGTCTGAACCTTCGTCGGGGACACTAGGGATCGTAAGAGTGACATCCATCAGACCGAGGATACGCAGATTGTGAAGTGTGGAAAAGTCAGTCAGATCTTTCGTCTCTCCCCTACTCATGGCAGCAGCATTCGGTCTGATCTCCAGTCTCTTGTTGCCCGATAAGTTGAGGTACCTGAGCTGTGGATTGTAGTTCCAGTTCCAATCGTACGGCCAATTGGTGACATTGTACTTCAGAGAATTGCTAGCAACGTCCAGAGTTTGTAGCTTTTGGATCTTGCCGATTTCTGCAGGAAGCACTTGGAACTTGTTACCGTTCAGATGCAGGATACGAAGTGCTGAGCCATCTTCAAGATCTTCGGCAGGGAGCGAAGTCAGATCGTTGCCGGACAAGTAAAGCTCTGTCAAGTTAGGCCAGCGCTTGATCGTCCGTGATGGCATGTCATAAAGTTCATTGTATGAAAGATTGAGTTGGCGCAATTCAGTAAGAAGTGCAAGCTCATCGAATACTTCGTCGGTAAGACGATTGTCAGTCAAGATCAAAGCCCGAAGACTTTGCGCGAAAGTTTGAGCAAGTTTATTCGAAAGCGTCGAGTCTTTTCGTCCAGCAGGGGCAATGTTACCAAGATTTGAGTCTTGCGACGACCGCGCCGTCAATGATGGATTTCTCGAAGCGCTATACGCAGAGGCGATGGAGCCTTTTCTGAGGGCCTGGGCACTGTTAGGGGAGCCAGTGGCGCCTGTAAGCATGCCGCCTGCATAACTTGGTCTTCGCAATTGAAATCCCTCGAGCTTGCCGAGTTCATCAAAATCGGGGCTAGCGGAGAGCCCTGCAGGACCCGCAACGGGAGTGGTTGAGCCGGTGCTAGCGATTGTGTCCACAGGCAGATCGCGAGGAGGACCTTCAGGCTTGGGAAACTCTACCAAGACGTTGGAAGCCACATTGAGTGACTCCAATCTCTTCGCATACCAGATCTCGGCTGGGAGCTTGGACAGATTGTTTTCTCTGACATCGAGGTAGCGAAGACTTAGCAGGTGGCCTATCTCTGGCGGCAAGCTACCGAGCAAATTCTTTGCGATGCTCAAATGCTCCAGCTTGGCAAGACGGCCGATCTGAGGTGAAAGCGTGACAAGATGGTTCTTGTTCAGGACAAGCTTGGTCAAGTTTGACATCTTGACATACAAGTCATCAGGCAGTTGTGCCAATTTGGCCGATGCAATGTTCAATACTGACAAAGTTGGTACTGGTGCAGCAAATCCGAATCTTGTCACCGGGTTGTGGTCGATGAACAACAGCTTAAGGCGAGAGAACGTGCCTTCGAAAGCTGATATCGAATTGTGTCCGACCATGAGGTGCTCCAATTTCGGAAGCTGAGACATGACATCGATATTGGCAATAGAATTGAACCGTACATCGAGCGAAGTGAGATTGACCAGATCTTTAAAGTTGTCTGGAAAACTACCAGACAGCCTGTTATTCGTGGCAAACAACCTCTCCAAGTTGACGAGCTTGCCTACTGATGGCAAGGTCGAGATGGCGTTGAAGCTGACATCCAAGTCTACCAGAGTACGGAGCTCGCCGAGGAAGTCAGGAAATTCGGTAAGTGAGTTGGAGGCCAAGTTCAGACTGCGGAGTGCCGTGTAATTGACAAAGTATTCTGGTAGCCTCGTCAAAAGGTTGTTTGACAACTTTAGACTGATCAGACCGGTGTTCCTCTCAAGCTCGGAGCCGTCGACGGTCTCGAGTCGGTTATTCGAGAGGTCCAGCATGGAAAGCTTGCCGGCCATGGAGAAGCTTGCTGGAATCCGGGCTGCCTCATTGCTGGTGTACTTGATTTCACGCATGTTGACACAGCTCTGTATGAAATCCTTTGGTATATCCAGGGACAGGTTCTGAGAGATGTCGAGAGTTATAATCTCGGCAGCTTTCTGGTAAAGCGCAATTGGGATAGTCACGAGGTTGCGACCTTGAAGATCGACTCGATTGAACTTGCCTGACTTGTTAAAGCCGGGATCTTTTTCTAAGCTGGCGTATCCAGTCAGTTTTGTCGGTAAGAATGTGAAGCGGCAGAGATAGCTGTGGTCTTCTCGTCCAAGGTCTGACATGTTGTCGTTCTCCTGGTAACCTGCCATCTGGAGCAGTTGACTCTGGATCATAAGAGGTTTCTCGCCAGGTGCCAACTGCTTACTGAGACCGCGCTTCCTCATGACTATTTGGTAGGTATCAAGCTCATCTTGCAGGTACGTCTTTTTGGCCATCATCTGAATGAGGTCCGAAGAAGGTGTGTTGAGTCCGGCAGAAATAACAGCGAACGTGCTGTCGGCTCTGAATATGCGCATAAACAACGTTGGTCCTGGATCCTCTTTCCTCGCCGTTGTAGCTTCTTCTGCTTCTGGTGCGGTGTCGGTAAGCTGGTCGGGTACTCTCTTGACAGCCCAACTGTCTGGGGCGTCCCAAGCTCCAGCACCAGCCGCGCCGGCGGCATTTGCGTCTGCTTCGGGCACCTCCCAAGGAAAACCATCCGCCTTGTCGGCATGTTTTGAAATCGGCGGTGTCATCATGACTGACGCCTGCCTCAGCTGCTGGTGATCAACGATGCCCTCCATGTTGCGCATATCGGTATCGAGCTGGAAAAGCCCAGTCGAAGCACTTCTGGCCGCTTGCCGTGCTGTATTTGGATCTCTGGCTCTTGCAATTTCTGCACTCAGCTCGGTTCGCTTCGATTTGAACGGTATGCGCGAGTGCTCCTTCTTTGATTTGGGTTGATCGGGATTTGACGACGTAATCAGTCCAGTGAACGTGGGCTTCCTCGTCTTGTTGGGTCTTATCGATTCCGGCGCCGTCGCAAAGCTGCCTTGTCTAGAGGCAGTGTTGATCGTGCCAGATGAAGCGGGTAAGTTCTTGAGTGTGTCGACGTTGCTCTTATCTCTGTCCTTGTCCGTATCCTTGTCTCCTTTATGCCTTCCGGTGACTCGAGCGAACAATGACCTCTTAGTCGATGCATTGTTGGCGGGTGATTTTGTAGAATATGTTTCGCGACTCTGGACGCTTCCCATACTTGGTGTCGGACTCGGCGGTCGGGTGGGTTTCAAGGTAGAGGCGGAAGATATTGAGGATTGGGCATAGCGTATATCGCTGACCGAGTTCTCGCGGCTTGTCGCAGGTCTCTGTACAGGATCGTTAGCGGGCTGATGCGGCGAATTATCATGACTTCGATGATGCCGGTGGGTGGGCAGATGAATACGATGGTGGTGTTGTCGGTCAGACTTTGAGCCTTTGCCTGACGAAGGCGGCGGTGATAATTTCGGCACATCCTGAAATGGATTTGATTAGTTAACTCCCGAGAGAGGAGATGAGACGGGTTTATGGAGGAAGCTGCGATCCACCCGGACTGTTGATGTGATATGTGTTGTGTGTGTGAAAGTGTTCTTAATAACACGCCTTCGCCAACACCACCACCATCGTCAAAATCATTACGCCTGGAATATCTGGAATTGGATGTGAGCACTGGGGTAAGGGTTCACTCACATCAGAGTCCTGAAAGACCCAGGGTGTCACCTCACTGCTGGGTGCCTGTCCCTGTTCCTTGGGCTTTGCTATCGAACTAGCCCTACTTGACGGTCGACCATCCATGAGTGAACCTGATCTTTCTGGCTGCGAGCCGTGTCGTGCGCCATTTGCTTGGGTTGTTTGCAAGCTGGTATCTGAGTTCTGCCTATCCTCGCTGGTATCGTATTCGTCGCCGAAAAACCCTTGCAACTTCTTGTGGAACCTCCCCGGCATGTTCGACACACTCTTCTTCCCTGAACCTGTCGAGGACATTGTCGAAGTGCTCGCAACGGACGGCCGTCGGGCCTCGGCCAAGTAATCGTCATTGTTGAGGGGATGGAAACCGGGGGACATGGCGCCACAGTCCTCTGGATCGTAGAAGCTATTTGAGAAGATGCTCGGGGGCAATCGCGGTCTGTTGTTTCGACCATATTGAGGTTCTTTGAGGAAGAGAGAGTTAGAGGTGGAGGCAGGCGGCGCGGGCGATGCTCGTTGTGAATTCGAGGGCGTGGTGTTGCTGACGGGTTGAAAGTTGAGGGGAGACAGCTCTTTGCGATGTTCGGAGATAGGTCCCATCTCCCAAGGAGCAACGTCTCTTCGTGATGAGGATGGTGGAGTCATGACGGTATGCGGTGAGATCTCGACATCCTTGTCGAACCTAGCAAGAGAAAGTTAGCGGTCAATCGCGTCCCTCTTCGTGGTGACAGGCAAAGTGGAACAGATGGTCGTCGTGCTCCGCATGCATCTTGATGACTGTAGATGCGGAGGGAAGCAAGATGACATGGAATCGCATGCGGGCAATCGCAAACGCTAATGCTAACTATGCAGCAGGACATCCACTTGTTACAGGTCGATGAGACGATATCACCTACATCTGTTGTTGCCGATCATTGCGCAGTCTCTTCGGAGTTGTCATTGTGCCATTTGCGCCCTTCTCTTCTCCTCTGACGGTATCCTGGGACCTGACAGATGCTGCACTTTGGCTTTCCATGGAGCCATTTCGCTTGGCGCCGTCCATGTTGATTGTCTCTGGTCGGTATGAGGTCGATACGACTGTGTGTTATGCGATGCAGGAATGCATCTGGAGGGTGGCCTCGATGGTCTAGATGGGCGGAGCCAAAACGTGCTGGGTCCGGCTGGCCGCTTTGGTGATGGATCAATGGACGCGGTTGTGTGCAGAATGCATGCTCATCGTAGGATCGGTTTCGTCAGTGTCGTAAGGATCAAAGCGTCGAATGATGCCACAGAGGCTGATTAGAGCAAGAGGATGTCGAAGGTACAAGGCTGAAGTGAGGCGATCGTGATAGGGAGAACGTGTGTGAACGTTGGAGTAGTTGGCAACGAGGTGCAGCGGCTCATTATAGGGTGTACAGCAGCACGGCATACGCGACAAAGCCAGCCCAGCGCTTGGTGAACTGGTGCGAGAATGGAGCTTTGATAAAGTGTGGGCCCTGCCCTGGCTGGACTTTCAAGGTTCTGTTGCTTCTGGGAACACGAAAGAGCTTTGATAATGGTCAAGTTAATAGTCCTGATATGGCAATCCGTGCCGTGGCTGCTTGGACGCTGGACACAACAGTAGAGTTGTAGCAAACCTCCTATTGGGCTTTGACAAATAGTGAAATTATCTGGTTGATAGTGCTATCGAGGTTATACTGCCAGTTACATGTACTCGTACAACAATAAGGTACATGTACTGTACTGCCCTCTACTTCCCCTCAACTTTCACGTGTGCAATCTCGAATCGCAAAAGCGGGTCCAACAAACACTACTCACGACCGGCCGATCTCAAGCGGTCAGATCAGGTCGTCATCCAAGACAGTAAGACAGCGTACCATGTAAGGTGGCGATAGCAGGTTCATCGTGACTTGGTATGTTGTGCTTTTCCACTCAGCTCCTGGCCCCAATCCTGAAAGACCAAACGCGCCTGCCGTATTTCGACAGTTTGTAACCCACCGTAGTGGGACTTTGACGGGAGCAAGATGAACGAATCAAGACGGAAGGTGCAGCATCTGCTCCGAAAGATCGCTTGTGAAGATAGTGTGGGGTAGATACAGTACCTGTGGGAGCGGCTGGACCCGACACGAGGCGCACGTGCGTGGACGGAGCTAGAGTCTCGACCCTGAATGTCACCTCATCAAACGTGAAGTTCCATTGCCTCCAGTCGTCTCTCGCCTGTATACCACAGTTGTCTGGCTCCTGAGTCACTAATACTACGACCTTGCTTGACCTTCCTCTGTCTCTATCGAATGTCGAGATATAAAACACGTGTATTTTCCGAGATGCCGGTCTCAGATCTCGACCATAATCTCTTCTTGTCGACCGTTGTAGCTAGTCTTCAGCCGTGAGGAGTAACCATGGTCTTGCAAGGTATATCTAATTAGTTGAAATAGGGGCCACAACGGTCATGAAATTCTGGTGCATACTTGACTCGTTCCTCTTGTACACGTTCGAGTCAGCTTGCTGATGTCGCAGCTTGCTGATGTCTTGCTCGACACGAGACTGCTTCGGCACTTGGGACAAACTCCTGGTCCAGGCAGCACCACATGGCACTACTCCTACCAAGCTTTTCGACTTGATGAGTATGAATCTAGGCTTCTGGATCCTGAACGCTGGTTCCGCAGGGTAGACGGTCTCGAATCTCAACACGCACGATCTGGATCCAATGTGGTCATGAAAAATATGGTGGTATTAATATCGTCAACCCTCATCCAACGTACACTGCGGCCATAGATGTACATAACGATCCAATAGCGAAAAGCTCCTCCTGCAGCGTGGGTATATCCGTCGTGATATCTATGCGAACGCCGAAAACTCAAGTGATGTGTTCGTTGTCGAGGTGGCGTTAAGGGTGAGTCGTGTGTAGTGCGATCTACGAGGTCATTTGGTGCTGGCCTCCAGTGCCATTGTGATTTATTGTACTCCCGTCAACCGGGGAAGGAGCGGACCCAGCCTGGCCGTCTTTGCCCACCCAGCCGGGAAACAGTTGTCGCAGTCTGGCGTACTTTTGTTCCAAAGAGGGCATCGACGGAGGTGCTCTCATGTATGAAGGCGGATGAGGGGCCTTGGCTCCAGGCTTGGTCTGCATGTCCGACTGCGCGCAGCAATAACCCAGATTGGCGTGGAGCCGTAACAGCGTTTGGAGATACTCTAGAGTAGCAATGGTATCTGGCCGCCCTGTGAGTCTGAATTGCTCCGCCTGCTGTACATTCTGCGCGCCTCCTTTGCCTTGCGACTGGAGGTTGTGTATTTCTTGCAGCAGTTCGACGTTGATCTCCAACATGAGCCCTATCCTCTCTTTCTCTACCGCTGGACTGACCGCAGCGGTGGGTGACTGTGGTTGCGACTGAGCGCTGACTGAGCCATGGGGGCTCTGCTGTTGTTGCTGTTGATATCCTTGCGACACCTGTGGAGTAGCAGGAGCGCCCATAGGGATTTTATGCGCCGACTGTCCTAGCGACTGATTCGCGACATGCGGCGACGGACTCGGGTTGGTATGCGACGGGGAAGCGGTGCCTTGGGGGAACCCTTGTGGTCGTGGAGTTCCGGATGTTGCAGGTATGGATTGTGGAAAGCCAGCACTTGTGAAAGGATGAGTCTGGTTGGGTGTGCCTGGCAACAATGTCAGTATATCGACTCATCCAACAAATGTGGTATCTGCATCACTCACCCATCGGTCTTTGCTGCTGTGGGAAGGGCGATTGCATCATGTCAGTTGCGGATCCGACTCCATTTGGCAGGCCAGCGAACTGATTTGGCGCCGGGCTTTGCTGTGGCTGGTGATGAGGTGGTACCGGGCGTTGGTGTTGGAACTGTTGCTGCTGGAATTGGCTTTGATTGTTGTTGTAGAACTGGGAGAAGCCCTGCGAGCCAGCGCTGGACTGTCCTGGGCCATAGAAGCCTTGCTGATGATGATGCTGCTGCTGCTGTTGCTGCTGTTGTGGATACGAGTGTTGCTGTTGGGGGTTGTGAGGAGAATTCGAATAGGACTGCTGGTAGAAACCTTCGAGCTGCGACATCTTGCAGGCAAGGCACGGATAGTCCTCTGTACCAATACCGAGCGCGAGTCACCACCAACTAGGCGCGGCCGATTGAGATCAGCCACTTAGATGATTGCTTCTGGATCGGTTGTGATTAGATTCACGAGGTTACAAGCTGGAAGGTCTCCACCCCCTTCAGGTGCCGGCAAGAGACTTGCGCGGGCAGCGGGAACCTGGAAGACTTTCCGGATTAGGGTTGTCCGCTAGTGCCGCGCTAGTGGGTCATCCTCACCATTCCTGACACTCAGCAGCGGTCGAGGTCATCATCATTTGCTGCTCCAGTTTGCATCAACTCCGGCGTGTCAACCAAGAGCTGACTGTTGCAGCATCTGATTGATCGACAGCTTGACAAGCATACAGAACAGCTGATATCGAATACACGCATGCATGCGTCTGCCCCTGTGTGGTCGTGATGTTGACGGGTGGATGCAACTGGTGCTTGGCCCAGACCAGTGTGTCTTATCCAAGCGATCCATATGGTGACACATGGTCAAGGCATCCATGCTTGCTGCCATTTGAGCTATAGTTAAAGGTAAGGTAGGCAATAAACGTTGGAGATCCACGCCGCTCTGACATGACTTGGCTGGAACATGTTTGCAGATCATTCCATCTATTATTACAGTCCTATCTGGTGACTTAACGTTCGTTACTTCGTTATATTATATACAAAATCGACTGATACCCGAACCTTCCCGGTCTGTGGCGATCCTCAATGCATGACTATCAGCCTTGAAAGGCACGCAACGAGCTCTGACCAGCATCTGCTTTGTCGAGGCCAGCAAGTGAGGGGTAGTGGAGACTTCGTGCCGTGAGCCCAAGGTAACACCATAACTTGCTCATCGCGCTTTGGACACATTGGCGAAAGGCAAAGAGCGTTCGTTGCGTGCATTGAACCCGTACCTGGAGTGCCTGGATTTTCTGGTCGAGCGCTGGTTGGTTCTTATACCGCGGACAGATTCCGTGTTGGCGATGGGTCGTCGAATATTACCTCGCCAATCGAAGGTAGATAAGTCGGTTGTGCGAAATGGTAAGCCTTTTCAGGTCTCTGAGGTTTCCAACCATCCAGATCTTCCTCAATATCCGGCAAGACTCCAATCGTCTTGAGCGCGTCAAAGTCCACGGTCATATTCTGGTATGTCACAGTAGGCATCATGGCAGTGTGATGTCTTGGAACCATGCGGACGGTAGCCGAATCTCGAGTGTATTCTCGGCCCTTCATGTGGGCGACTGTTCGACCGGCTCGGTGCTTCCACTCGCGACCCAACGACTTGATAGTCGCCAGCGAGATGATGATTGTTCCGATTGCCGTCTCTGCGATAGAGATGACCCAGACCCTTCCACCAATGCGCATCCAGAACGTAGGCCCGAATTCCAGAAACTGCATAAAATAGATCCGTGCGACCGCTGCCATCCAACCCATGACCGCTAGGGCTAAGAGGACAGCGACGCTCGCCTTTGCCCCAGCGCTTAATGATGTCTTTTGAAGGAAAATCATGGCTGGTACACCTACCAGAACACTGTAGTTGACTGCGTTTGCGACACCCATGGTAACTCCGATAGGATAGATGACCGGCCAGTCCACGTTGCAGTGGGTCTTGCTCAGAATGTCCGGTAATGCTGGAGTGCCGCAGCGGAAGAGGATGATGAACAAGAAAAGGTTCATGGGAATCATGTATAGTATGGTACTCCCCCAGATGAGCCGTCGTTGCCATCTTCTTTGGGCAAGGTTCTGGAAGAACAGAGCGAGAGAGATCTTGAGACAAAGTCCTCCAATAGAGTAGCTGGCGACACCGAAAAAGGTGAGCTGTATTAATTGTCAGTCTTTGATATCCAGTATTCGACAGGCACATCGCTTACGATATTGAGTTTGTCATTCGGCGGCTCTGTGTTTGCCTCGATTGCATCCTCATACGTATTGGAGATGTCAAAGTAGAGACCGACAATGACCAACAGAAACATTTGCGATGCAATGAGCCATGCATCGTCCCAGCAGAACGTCTTGTTGATGCGTATTCGGACGTCCATCCGAAGGAGAAAGGTGATGGTGGTCGAGAAGATGAGAACCGCGACCAAGGTCTGACCCAAGATCGGGTTGATCAGCGGAATTTGTGATTCCATCCAGGATATGAGGCGTACTGAGCCGCTGCCGCTGCCTACTGACGAAATCAAACGAGCATATCTTCAAGGTCGGGATAGGCGGCAATGGCTGCGAAAGAGGAGCGGGAAGATGTGTATTGTACATATCGAAGAATACGACCTACCTACCTACTTCTCCATGGTTCAGTGAACGTTGGAAGGTGGCGGCCGGTATATGGGTTATTGCAGCCAAGCTCGAGTCGTTGTAGCGGTGGCAGCTACAAAGACTTAGTTCGCAGACACCGTTGTTGTCAAGACAGCATAACGGCTAACAGAAAATGGGCCTGAGGGTCGCAGTGCAAGATCGAGGCCTTGACAAGCTTCCGGGTATAGCGAACAATTTCAATCTTGATAAGACCCTCGAGGTCCAGACTGTCAGTAAGACCAGGTGCTTGCTGGTAGCCAGCGAAAGCGTAGGGTGACCTCTACGGAGAACGATGGTAAGGTAGGTACCCAGTGTGAATGCGCACGGGAAGTATGGCCGTTGGTATCTTGGTACACGTAATGTCGATCTCGCAAGTGAACATGTATCAGGGTCGCTTGTACTATGTTGACCGGAGTGTGTTTTTCTATCACGAGTCGTAGGGATGGCCGATTTCGAGCTCGTGTAAGGCATTTATCTCCATCGGCGCTCGTGTCATGCGACAACGGTAAACGGCGTGCACCAAACCTGGACTATGCTTTCAATTATGTCTTGGATGCCGAAGCAAACGGTTTGTACAGTCGCGGAGCATACCGTAATAACCAAAGTCTCCGCTGTATGTCATTTACCTTAGGAATGATAGAATGGGATTTGGCTTCACCTCTGGTCATTCGTGTCACCTTCCCAAATTGGGACGACGCATGCGGCCCGTAAGGTATACCATTACCTTATGTAAGCACGGCTTCTGACCGACGTCCGACGATAGCCAAACGTTACCTACGCTCCTGCGAAAGTCTGTCCTCACCCATAAAAGTGCTTGCCTCATAGTAAATTTAAGACTTAAAAGTTTGTAGCTCTTTCACACAGCGCATAACAAATTTTACTAGATAATAATTAGTTTATATTATAGTATAAGTGTCTAGCTTTCATTTGAATATAATAATATAATAATATTAAGCATTAATATTTATGCTTTCTAGTAATATGGCTTATGCTTAAAAAGCTATAGCAGTTCTATATAGATAAAATTAGATTCAAATGATAGCTAGCTGTCTATACTATCTTACAATAGATTATATAGGCTATGTTATCTAGTGCTGAAATTTGTGCTTTTTGGTGAGAATTTGTGAATTCAGGGAGGACAGACTTTCGCAACAGCGTAGGTACGGAATTCCAACCAAGAGACATCTCTTTTGCCTGATTTCCAAGGTTCTTGGTGTAGGTTCGGACCGAGTCGTCCTTCGATTTCCACATATATCGCATCGTTCCCTTGCACTTGATCGCGCGACATTCCGGGGGTCGCCTTCGAGTGGGCGCGAGATCTGCACGGCGTCATTCTGATATCACAATGCCCTGCGCCGAAGAGTTACGCATGGAAACACCAGCCTTTATTGGTTTCAAATCCTCCGAATTCGAGATCGATTTTCAAGGATGTGCCTAGGAGATGATGGAGGTATAGATTGCGCATGATTTATGACACGACGATTATGTACTCGCCAAGGTAGGTGGAATCTCCATTCTTCAAGTTGTGTATACATAAGGACTCTGATGTACTTTGGTTTTCGAACAACAACTCTTACAGTATTTCGAACAGCAAATTTTACACTATTTCTGTCCAAAGTTTAATCCCATCTTACCCACCACAAACATGAGTCAAAAAGTCTTGCAGACTGCTTTGAGCACTGGCCTTTCAGCCACCGAAGGATACCACAGCAGCAAGCCCACCGGAGTACCGGCGGACTTTGACGGCACTCAAGAAATTCTTCCACAATCTTTCAAACCCGAGCCTAGAGGTCGTTTCAAGATTCGCGCAAAGGGTGGCGATCTCGAAGCATCCTATCTCTCCATTGGAGCATGGTCTTGGGGCGACAAGGACACATGGCACTGGAAGCCGGAGGAAATGGATTCCTTGCGAGAGGCCTGGAAGGTGTTGTTCGACAACGGCATCAACTACATCGACACAGCGCAGGCGTATGGTTCTGGAGAGTCTGAGCGCATCTGTGGTGAACTTGTCAAGGATCTGCCTCGCGACAGCTACGTCATGCAGACCAAATGGTACGTGGTACCGGACAATGCGACCAACATCTTCAAGCCTTCGGCTGCTCCTTTGAGCTTCTTGAAGAAGAGCTTGGAGCTAATGAAGCTTGACTATGTCGATGTCTACATGGTTCACGGCCACATCCACCCAGGCAGTATCAAGCAGGTCGCAAAGGGATTGGCCGATTGTGTCGAGCAAGGCCTGACCAAGGCTGTTGCTGTCGCCAACTACAGCAAGGAGGATATGCTGCAGATGAAGGAGGCACTTGCGGAATACGACATCCCTCTAGCGCTCAATCAGTGCGAGTTCTCCATTCTTCGCCGACTCCCGGAGGTCGACGGATTGATCAAGGCGTGCAAGGAGAACGGCATTCAATTCCAGTCTTACTCCAGTCTTGCTCAGGGTAGACTTACCGGAAAGTGGTCAGCAGGTAACGAGCCTCCGAAGAGCTACAGATTCAGCAGCTACCCAATGAAGGAGGTCGAGCCTACACTCAAGGTCATGCGACAGATTGCCGAGAAGCGCGGAGTCACCGTGTCGGCCGTCGGTCTCAACTACAACATTGGCAAGGGAGTCAACCCGGTTGTTGGTGTACGCAATGTCGACCAGGCCAAGTCCAACCTGCAGGCACTTGGCTGGAGGTTGACCGAGGAAGAGTACAGGGAGATCGACAAGGTCAGCATCTTGGGCAAGTACAGCAAGCTGTGGCAACAGGGTTAGATGTATACATTGTAGAGGTGGCTTCACGTAATATCATGTATAACGAGATCAATGTAGTCCTCAAACACTCACTTCAACTCGCGCCAAGGGCGGCAGAAGTTCCGGGCTCCATAGTTCATGTGCGGAAGTGGACCATGGTTGGTGTTGGAGACGAAGCTTTTTCTAGAAGGATGCCTCTTCCGGCGCGGCGCAGTTCAAGATGCAAGGCGCATTCTAACTGGATCTTAGCACGAACTGAATGTGCAGATTCACTTGATCATGTGGTGTTGTCAAGTATAGTGTCGGAGATTGTTCGCATCTAGCCGTACGATCTCTTGAACTACTTGCTCAAGCCTAGCGTATGTCACGTAACGCCATGGGCAAGCCCGATGCAACGGCCATTAGCAACGACCTACTCAGTACGTTCACGGCAATGCATGCGAAATTGCAATATATATTCGTATAGCATTACTGCGCTCGCTTGTGTCTATCACGAGAAGTTCTTCAGTGCCTCGACAAGAAGAAGCGTGATATCGGCCAAGTCGACTTCCAACAAGTCGGTCCTTGGCCCAAGAAGCCCAAGCTCTCGCCTTGCTGATCGCATCCTGTCGGCTAGTACGGCACATGTACAATCGAATGATAGTAACTTTTTTTAAATCGAACTGTCAAGGCCGATACGCAGTACATGTGCGATCGAGCGCACCGAAAGCCGCGCATGGTTGCGCGTGTGAGGTCGCAATTACGGATTGCGCAGCAAGGCTGTACGGCAAGGATGGTGAAGAAATGCCTCGATACCTAAGGTATACAGGAGAGCTCGTCCCGAAGCCGTCCGGCAAGTGTTTCCGAACAGAACCACAAGATCAGTAGAGACTTTCGAGATGCAGGGCGCAAACCCTACAGTACAGGTCATGCGTGCGTGAAGAACCAACCGAAGTCAGATACATACGGCGGGGCTGTGCCTTCCACATGTTTGCATATCGTCACCGAAATGGACCCTTGAAGCTTGTTTCCCCGCTTGGGTCGCTCCTTCTGGTTATGATTGACAGAGCATTCCAATCAGAATAGTCCAAATTTAGTGCTGCGCGACAATGTCTTAGGACATCCCATCTTACCTAGGTAATCCTTCAGATGCTTACCATGCTACATAAATCCTCCTTGTCGCCCCAATCTTTCCGTCCGCTCTCATTCATCACAAGCAAGATCTCATAGTATAGACACATTGTACATCGCACAGCAGTTCACGTTTACTTTCCTTACGTTACTCCGATCAACAAACACTTCGTCGCCACTTTCACAACATGAGCAACATGGATCAAACAATGTACGACGCACCAAAGACAAATGGGAAGGCCCCTGTCAACGGTATCGACGCTGGCCTCATCAAGGTCCAACCACCTCGTCGCCAAGATCTACAGCCTTCTTATGCTCAAGTTATCAAGCCAGATGCACAAGAAGTCGAGGCGCATGGATGGTACGGATCTATGATCGACACCCTCGGTACCTGCCTCGGCACCCTCGGAGCCATTCCAGGATGTCTCTGTTGCCCAAACCCATACAAGTCGGTGAATCAAGGAAATGTCGGACTCGTCACCAAGTTCGGTCGTTTCGCCCGCGCTGTCGACCCTGGTCTTGTTAACGTAAACCCGCTTTCCGAGAGACTCATCCAGATCGATGTCAAGATTCAGATTGTTGGTATGTATTGCGCAAGCACACATTTTCCTGACCATTAGCTGACCAGCATCTTCAGAGGTTCCCCAGCAAGTTGTCATGACCAAAGACAATGTCACTCTTCATCTCTCTTCCGTCATCTACTACCACATCACCTCTCCACACACCGCTGCCTTTGGTATTTCCAACATTCGCCAAGCTCTCGTCGAGCGCACCCAGACCACCCTTCGCCACGTCATCGGTGCTCGCGTGCTCCAAGACGTTATCGAGCGCCGTGAAGAGCTTGCGCAGTCGATTCGCGAGATCATCGAGGACACCGCTGCCGGTTGGGGTGTGCAAGTCGAGAGCATGTTGATCAAGGACATTGTGTTCAGCGACGAACTGCAAGATTCTCTTTCCATGGCCGCCCAGGCCAAGCGTACTGGTGAAGCCAAGGTCATCGCCGCGCGTGCCGAAGTCGAGAGCGCCAAGCTCATGCGTCAAGCGGCTGACATCTTGTCTTCTGCTCCAGCCATGCAGATCAGATACCTCGAGGCCATGCAAGCAATGGCAAAATCCAGCAACAGCAAGGTCATCTTCATGCCTGGCCAAAGCGCTGGACTCATGCAGCAGTTGCCGGGCGCTGCGGAGGTGACTGGAGACGGTCCATCACTCTCATCATCTGGTCCTTCGGCATACCCAGACATGGGCTTCCAGGACGTCATCAACAGCCGCGTCATTGAGACCATGTGAGGTCTGACTTGAATAAGGAAGACCGAGGGAGGATGAAAGATTGCTTACGAAAGTTTATGACGAGGATACCCAACAGGATACCCAGGTTTGCTTGCGACTATGTATGACTGATATTTTGGACTTAGGATTGGAGTGTTTCGAGAGGTAGTTTATTAGCTGAGAAATCGATTCCTACTGTCCAGAAACGAGCTCTGTCACATGTCAATCAGCTTTACGGAATCATGATTGTTTGATACGTGATTATTGCACCCCTATACCGCGTGATAGATTCTCATCGGCCCCGTCGGGCCGTGCTCCAGTATACCCGAGCGGGAGTCACGCTATCCCGCATTCAGGCCCCACTGGCATCATACCTCCTGCAGCGCTGCCCACATCTTCCACGCTACATCACATTGACAACCACGACGAATAACTCGAATTACCTATAATTAAACCATTAGGTCATGGCGCCCGCATCTTCCCTAATTGTATGTTTATCGCTTCGTCAGGGCATCTCATCCACTGACTCTCCGAAGAACAAGCTCAAAGTGCAGCTCAAGCTGTCCATATCGCGATTACGCATGGTACAGCAGAAGGATGAAGCGATAGCTAAGCAACAGCGACGTGCAATGGCTCAATTACTCGAGGTATGTACTGCATTACCAATCGAAGAAGAATTTGACAATGTTAACTGACAATCTTCAAGCAAAACAAAGAAGAGTCCGCACGCATACGAGTCGAGAACATCATCCGCTCAGATCTGACGACCGAACTCCTTGAGATCCTCGAACTCTACTGCGAGCTCCTAATTGCACGAATCGGACTTTTAGAAGCGAAAGATTGCGACCCTGGCCTCGAAGAAGCAGTCAAATCCTTGCTCTACGCCGCGCCACGAACAGAGATCAAGGAACTACAGATGGTGAGGATGCTGCTGGCAGAGAAGTTCGGCAAGGACTTTGCGCTCGCCGCAGCAGAAAACTCAGACGGCAAGGTGTCATCACGGGTTCTGGACAGACTGAAGGTGGAACCACCGAAGAAAGAGCTGGTCGAGGCATATCTCACGACGATCGCGGAAGCCTACGGTATAGACTGGCCGCCGGGACGCAAAGCAGCGCAAGAAGCAGAACATGATGAAGATGACGACGACGACAATCCGAGTGGAGGACAGAAAGTTCCTGCGTTAGAGGAGCCGCTTGTGAACGAGGAATTGAGCAAGGTCACAGCGCCGAGGAGTGTAGGACCCCAAAGCCCGGTCTCGGTCGTGCCGCCATCGCCGAGAACAGACAATGTCTCGCCCAAGATCAAGCTGCCTGGTGCGCCGGAACTGAAGCCCGGTGCGAAGATGGCTGGAAGGCAAGCACAGGGTAGTGCGAACGGCGCGGCTGCGAAAAAAGACAGTATCGAAGGATCAATACCTTCGGCGGATGATCTCGCAAAAAGATTCGCTCAGTTGAAGAGGTAAAATTCCATGTTGTCACTCGAGAGGAGGCGACGAGGTCTGGACATATGCACATATGATGTTCATCGCGCACAGTTGTTCACGAGAGGTTCAAATCATGCTACGTCGTGAATCATACAGCGACGACAACGTGACATGGCAATACGACGGCATTAGCGAGTGTAATGAGTGGTTGTATTGCATCTGCTGCGTTATTGCATCTGCTGGTCCAAAGAAATTCATAATTCAATGAAATCAAGAATAGTACCGCCAGGTCGTGATCTACTACCGAGCTCCGGATCTGCACCCAACCATTGCAGCTATTCCTTGTACAATTGCTCCATGCTTTTAGCAACGCACACCGAACAACCACGAGATGACGCATATTTCCATCCGCGCAATCGCGAATCGGCGACATACTCGACTCTCATCACGAAAATTGCCGTTGTCCTATTTCCGGCGCGGTTTCAGAATGAGACATTTGCGTGTTTGAGATCTGCAACTGCGGAGCTTCAGGGTCGATCACACGTGCCGCAACGTGGTTTGGGAAAGTCAATTGTTTAGCGTCCTGGACGGCGACGGCACTCAGTTCGTCCTGGCGAGTCAACTGAAATGAGGATTGCAGTCTACTGAGCATTGCAGTCTACTGATAACATGGCGATATGCTTGGACTCGCTCACCAACCACATTGATTGGGCATGACACTGACAGTCAGCCTATTTTCCAGCTTTCGCAGCCTCGTTGAATACCTTAGTCTGCATGGTAGTGACTTTTTGCTACAGTAGTCTGCACCTACTGGAAAGATATAACGGCTCCGTAGTTACATTGTATGCTCTCGTAACGAGTTCCTTGGTCCCTACATATCTTACACAATCCAAGAGTCAGTCTATCGAGGCTATCATGAATGAGGCTATCATGAATTGTCGATGTTTTTTAAATACGAGGAACACGTATAATTGACCAAGCAACTAGCTAAGGTAATCGACAAGCGACAGATATCACAAGCCTCTGACATCTATGGCACAAACGCGATGCATAATCGGCATGTCACTTACGCACGAGGCTAAAGATGTGTTTGTGAGTTGAGGAGTGGCTTGCTTTGCTGCATGCACCAAACAGACATGGTTCGTTGTTGGATGGTGACGATCATGCCGTCAGCGTGGTTCGGTTGATGGCTGTAGCGCTCCGGCATGCACGACCGGAACTGATCACTGACCACTAGCTTTTTATAGCGAGTTTGAAGTCGCAGACCCGCACGGCTTACCTTACGACCATGAATCGCTACGCTGTATTCCTCCGTAGCTGAAGAGCTCATACCTGATAACTGGAAGAAGCCGCGGTAGTCTTCCATCTAGCTTCCAAGACCTTTCTACTGTTCCGCGTGCATCTTTGGATATTCCCTCCCGAGCCGTCGATGATGTGCTGATCATTATTGGTTGGGTTCACGAGTCTGTCCGATATCACTCCAGCATGTCACTCGAGAGAAGCAAGAAGCGGGAAGGATGCACGAGGTGTCCCATGATTTTCTTTACAATCACCGCGAGCCCTGTTACAACGTCCTTGTCCCTCCATGCAAATACTCGATTGTTGTGCGACACAAACAAGCCTCCGCTGTGCCTTGACCTGCTCCCGGTCTGAACTCTGAACTGAATCCCTGGTCGCATCACGACGCAAGACACCGGACGCTTTCCTGGCTCACTTCTCCGCCCGGTGCGCCAGAGTGTCTTAGTTTACCAGCATCAGTGTCATACCCGATCTATGGCCTACCTATCTACCTGGATTACCTCCAAGGCTTTAGTATCGTGAAACGCGACCTCTCGACTACCTCCACTGCCTCTGTCACTGTCGCCAATACTACAACCTCAATTATTCCTTCCACCTTAATTCTCCTCGACTACATTTACTGATTGACGGCCTCTGTTTGTTCAATTCGGATTGTCGTCGAATTGACTTTGGCGACCGTTGGAAATGACTCGAAATGCAACAAGTCGGCTCTCCATTTTCTCGACTGCGACCTTCGATGCTGCGCAAAGCCGACACCAACAAGGATGTTCCACCACTACCGACTCAAGCACATCACGACCAGCAACACGATCACACTCGCGACACACACACCGCCAGCACATCACCACGACGTCTCTACAGCAAGAAAAACCTCAACAGCCACAATCGCGACCGCTCCAAAGGCGGTGAATCCGATCGACACTTTACTATTGCAAATGTGGGGTCGCACGGAACTATATATCTAAGGTATGGACAAGATGATCAAGTTGAAGACGCATATAAACAGGTGTTGAGTTTGAATGACAGACCGAGTTTACCAGACACCGAGCCGACCTCTTCTACATCGCATCCTCCGACATCTGGACCCAACTCAAAGGACTTCCCTCGGAAAACAAGCACCGCCCATGGCACCGACGCTTCTGCTCAATGGCATGATGGATTACACGAGAGCGCGGCCGCCGCATCGATTGCAGCGCACTTTGAAGAGTACGCAAAGAGCGAGGACATCTTTGCGCCGGGTCAATACTACGGCCCGAGGGACACTGCCGTCCTGAATGTCCCCGTCGTGCACACCCACGCGCATACCAACGACCCAAGTCTACTACAACCGACGCCAGCCAGACGGGACTCGCAATCCAGTCGCAAAGACAGCGCCCATGGAGAACAGGACTTGCTAAGGATACCTATTCCTAATTACAGGATAGGCAGTCCACACTTTCGAGAATCAGGGACCGCATATATTTCTACTCGATCCAGTTATGCCGTGAGCTCAGTGAAGGACTCTCGCGAGTCTGTTGAATTCTCACATCTGAAACTCGACGACCTAGTTTTCCCCTCCCCGCCAATAAGGTCTCCTCCGATCAGATCACCACCGATCAAGCAGTCAGTGCCGTCTCCGCCGATACTGAAATTCCAAGAGCCGAGTCCAGCCACGACTCCGACTACCACACCGAAGCAGGCTGCCTTTACCATTGGTCCAAATGTCTACGATCCTTTTGTCGAGGACTCGGAAAATTCGAAATATATTCGCTATTTGCCTGGAGGACATCTTATGGCAGCCACGCCCGCGAGACTGGTTGCACAAGTCACTCATGTCCAGCTTCTGGATTACGAGCTGTTATCCGACTTCTTCCTTACCTACCGCGCTTTCATCACTCCTGCGGTTCTCTTGCGATATCTTGTTGCCAGGCTGAGATGGGCGGTATTTCGTGGCGGTGAAGGGCGGGTTGTGCGCGTGCGAACGTTTGTTGCGATGCGCCACTGGATCCTAAACTACTTCATGGACGACTTTGAGCCAGATTACCATCTGCGACTTCTTTTCTGCGAACTCGTGAACGCACTCGCAAAAGATTTGTATGCGCGCCCGGACAAAGGAGCTGGAGATCTACAAGTCATTGGAGAGCTGAAGAAGTGCTGGCGCAGAACCTGCGATGTGGTATGGAGTTCGAACGACAGTGGTCCAGAAGTCACAGCAATACACGATATCGTCCCCCACGGCGAGAGCGCGCCTGTCGAGAAATCGTTTCCAATCACTTCGGCAGGCCCTACACCGACCGGCGAAAAGCCCCTACCCAGAAGACCTGCAGCGAGTCTTCTTCGCAAGCCTCTTGGTAGACAACAGCATCAAAGACTGGCTTCTCTCGACCCGGTTAACATTGCGACATTCGTACTTGCGAAGAACAGTCCTGGAGCAATATATCCTCTTCGTAACGATAGTTACGATGTGACCTCGTGCTCAATTCCCATGTGGAGGCATCTTGAACGCGCTGCACCATCCTTCAAGCCCAAGACACTGATGCCACTAAGCGGAAGCGAAATTTTCCCATATACAGGGGAGGACTTGACTTTTGTAAACGAGCAAACCAGCGACGCCGGCGCCAACAACAGCACTGAAGCTCTTCACCAGCATCGAGTTTCACGAAAGCCGGTACCGAAAGACCTGAGAAGATTCAGAAGTGGAGATCTGATCCGTGGCCTACTGGTCCCGCCCCCTACACCGACGGTACGCAAGCAGTTTGCGACTGGACCATTCGTGTCCAACACCGTACGGATCGAAGGCAACTCCGGCGGGCAGACAAGCAAGCCGCCGAGCAGGATTGCTTCACAGATGAAGCGGAAGCTGAGTTTGAAGAACCATTCCAAGCACGAACGACTTGAGCGAAATGAGCGCAACGAGACTTCCGAAGACCAAGACTTTATGGGTGCACTACAACTACGGCCAGATACGGGCCATGGAACGCAATCCATGATACCAATTAAGTATGTCGTCCTTAGTCGTCCTGATCGACTGGCTGCAAGGGTTTCAGAGGTTTATGACAGACTGGCTCAAGGCCAAGACCAGTCGAGTCTGCAAAACTCTCGACCCCCAACAAGACATGGAATACCAGAAGATCATGACTTGGGTACGACTGGCCATGATTGGACCAAGGGCAAGGATCTGCCGATTGGATTTAGGGACTTGAGAGGACATAACAAGCACATGACCCGCATGACAACCAGCTCACAATCCATCTTTATCGTTGACGACACAGGCGTGCGCGACCACCGGCCTGTCGATTCCGACTTACATGACAAGTTGACACCCAGACAATTCCATCCAATTTCAGGCTACTTCGCCATGCAGCCCGAAGCCAGCTCTGACTACTATGGAAGTAGCTCTGGGGACGTGCCTCCCATGCCAACCTTGCGCGAGGCTTCGCCCTTTCGTATCGAGCACGCCCTGAAGACACTTGAGCACACGACTTCTGAGACGTCGGACGACGGAGACTTGTTGCCACGCGCTTTAGGTGTACTGCCCGATGACGATGAGCTTACTGAAAGGGGTACCATCCGCGGATCTTCTGAAATTGACCCCTTTGATGCGCCAGAGGTCGCCGTTGGTAAGCCAAATATGCTGCGCAGAAAACCTGGCGGTCTATTGAAGGGCGTCGGAAAGATGGCTGAGCTCACTGTGCCACGTCGGAACTCCACTGGCACCATTGCGTCGTTCACTCGGTCCAGAGGCACTTCGGCTACGCTTTCGACCGAGATTTTTGATGCTCAAGTAGCGTCAGTGCTCGGTCAGCCAAGATTGGTCGGCCACCAACGGTCCAATGCTGAGCAACAATCAAGACTCAGGCGGTCACTGAGCCTTCTCAGCACCCACTCATCGCAGCCGAATCTCAGACCTTCTTTCGAAGCCGAGGTCCAGAGGCTGAAGAAGCTCGAAACAGAAGCCCTCGACGACGGTGGTATCGATGCAACTCTCGCTAGACTGGAGGGTAGAGAACCGTCAAACCCGAACAGCCCGGTCACCCCAACGAGTGCGGCCGCTTCTCGACCGCGACATATCATAACCGCCATTTCGAAACAGCACGATGGAAAAGCTGTCAACGCTACAGGTCATGCGGATCATCCGCAGACCAGTAAGCTCGACACGGCAATTGATTGGTCACCAGTACCAGCACCATCGCACGGTCCACCGGTCCCTGCGAAAACTGCCAGACCACTTATGTTCGTAAACGAAACACCAAAGTCCGCGACTCCTGATGGCGACGCCACTGCTGGTGCACAAAATTCGTACCTCTACTCTCCTACACCTAGACGATCAGAGTCACTCAGGAAGAACTGGCCTCTGGTACAATCGTTGGAAGCTGTCAGCCAGCCGTCGAGCCCTGCACGAATTCCCTCAGTCAGTACCACGCAACAATCGTTCTTGTTCGACGACGATGAACCGATGAAAGGAGAAGGAAAGGAGGGACCCGCCGACAAGCTACGATCCGTGACCCGCGATGTGAGAACACCGAATACAGCCTCGGCTCCTTCAACCGCCGATCGTAGCTTCTTCTTCGATGCTGACGATGCAGATGATGTCGAGGACGACCGCAAGAGTATACCAGTCACTCCTATGAAGGGCACTCCTGTACAATTCGCTTCTCCAACGAGTCCTCCGCCTTCGGTACCTCTTCCCGCCATTCCTTTTACTGCTCCTCTGCATGATCCAATGCCAGAGAAGGCAGCCAAAAGACTAAGGACACCTGGACCACCGATGACACATCAGCCAGTCAAGTCAGTCGACTCCTTCCCTCTACCGCCCCCTCCACGCTTCAACTTTGCGTACCCCACGGATAAGCCCATCCTTGAAAAAGATCGACCAACTGAGAAAGAACACAAGCGTAGCCTAAGTCTAAGTAAGCCAGTGCCGCCTCTACCTCTCGCGATAGCCAAAAAGTCGCCTGACCAGACTCATACACCTTTTGTCCTTGCTTTCAGCTCCGAGTTGCTGGCGCAGCAGTTCACAGTCATCGAGAAAGACGCTCTGGCTGAGATAGACTGGAAAGAGCTGATCGATCTGAAATGGGCCAGCACACCCCCGAAGGTGCGCAACTGGGCTGATTACTGTATGCGGACACCCAACCAAAGCGGTGTGGACATCGTGATCGCTCGTTTCAATCTCGTGGTGAAATGGGCCGTCAGCTCGATTTTGATGTGCGACACAGCCGCCGAGCGCGCCAGGACAATCGCCAAATACATCCACATCGCAGCGCACTGTCGTCGCCTGCGCAACTACGCCACCACGTACCAGCTGACCGTGGCCCTCCTGTCGACTGCCATATCGCGCCTCTCGTCAACCTGGACTTTGATCGCCGACAGCGACCGCGCCGCGCTCTCCGATCTCGAAGAGCTGGTGCAGCCCATCAAGAACTTCGCGCGCCTGCGCTCGGAGATGGAGACTTCGCTGGTCTCGAACCCGTCATCGCCGATCGCTTCGGGACACGCTCGCACCCATTCCAAGGGCGAAAAAGATGGCTACGGCGCCTGCATCCCGTTCCTGGGTATCTACACGCACGACCTCGCGTTCAATGCCCAGCGGCCTGCCTTCTTAGATGCGAATGAAGGTTCAGCCCTGTCCGCGCATCCGGTGGATTCGTCTACTTCCCTGTCGTCAGTTGGCGGTCATGTGAGAGAGGGTTCGAGGAACGCTAGCAATGCGTCTGTCTTCACGGCGCCGAAGGTCCAGGGGCCCGCCGTGGCGATGGTGCATTTCGACCGCTTCCAGAAGGCTGCTGGTATCGTCAAGGGCTTGTTGAGGTTGTTGGAGGCCAGCAGTCGGTATAACATCGTACCGGAGCGAGAGTTGGCTGGGCGTTGTCTTTGGCTTGCTGCGCTTGACGATGAGGAGATTGAGACTATGAGTCGGGGGTTGGAGAAGTGATCTTCTCTATTTTGGACAGGGATCTGGGAAGATGAGGCATTCGATGGCTATCATGTCCGCATCATCTGGAAGATATATTTGGAAGCTGCATAGCATGGCGTTTAGGAAGGGAAAAATTGGATGATGGAGAATAATATAATCATATATGCACTACTGCAGGACTTTACAGTACGATGAATAACGATCTCACTACAACATCAACGGAAGCTTTGCAAGTAAGAAAAGTGTTACCAGAAAGCTGTGTATGGTGAATCAAAAGAAGCTGTCATGTGAACGACTTCCGGGACGCACCTTCTACAAAACGAGTGGCAGCTTCTGGGTACGTCTCGACCTGCTTACCACCAACATTTTACGTCAGCAGAGGGCATGGAGGTATGGTTTTCAAATTCGCCATTTCTTGAGCTAAATGCAGTCACTTAGCCTTGCCAATACCCGTGAGCAATCCAAGTTCAGCTGCATATCAATCGCGAGATTCGCTCCTTAGTACCCGGCCTCATGCTTCCATACCTTCGTCTTCTCCTCGGCGGGATAAACGGATTAGCCGCCTCATGGCCCTAATGCTATCCGTTTGTTGTTCCTCAGAATTCTCGTCCGTAACTTAGGATGCCTGGCGCAGACCTTCTCGTAGGTCAAGTGGCGTACTTTACGAGCGTACCTCTCGCGATCCTCGCAACACTGCACATACTTATCATCTCCCGATGCTGTTCCATGTGCGATCCCAGGATGTTCGCGGAGCAGTTGCTCTTGGCCGACGAATGAGACGATCTTGAAAGTCTTGCTGAAGGACCGGTGTTGGATATAGAGTCGGTAGAACAGGTGAAACATCTCTTCGACGAGGCGTTCAGCTGGTATGATATCACCTGCCTTCGAGCCGTCGAGGACAGGGTGGTATTGGATGCGAAACGTCTCCAAGTGAGGCAGTGTTGCGAGCAGCTCGGCCAGTCGACGAGCCGTCGTTATGAAAAGTGACTGATCAATCACAAGGTGACGGACGAAGAGGAAGCGTGCACCAAGAACTTCGCCGAATTGTACCATGGTGGAATTTGACGAACACCCGAAGGTATTGTTTCCATAAAAAACCTGGGTTGCCTCGTTGTTGATTTGCTTGTTGGTGCGAAGAATCCGAAGATCTGGCCTGGCAGGTTTGTTGAAGGGGTCACGGCGAGTGGTGCTGATACCGAATTGAATCTTGTTCCGACCCTTGAGAAGGATTGGGTCCTGAAACACCAAGAGCTCGTGGTAGACCATGTTGCGGAGCTCAGCAGAGAGGCCGAGGAAGTTGAAAACCTTGCTCTTCTGGATGATCTTGGGCACGACAACGAACACAGTGCATCCTGGGTATTTTTTGGCAAGCTGAGACTCGTTCTCAGTCAACTTCACAAGGACCAGGTCGAAGTCATCCTCTCCATCGATCTTCAGGACTTTAGACTGGCTGGATGTGCTTAGGATCTCGTATCCTGCCGTCACGGTCTCAATATCAGTGCGAGTGTGAATACGTCCTTGGGTAATGTTCGCCATGGTGAGCTGTGAACAAAGCCGGTGACGAAATGAAAGATGAGGGTATTGAAAGATGAGGTGGTTGAAAGATGTGGTGGTGAGGTGAAGGTGTGAAGCGAGATCCCAGAATCCTGGATCGTTTTTCAAAAGCCGAGTAATGAGATAGTCGATCGAGAGTCCAGGTGGTGGACTGGATGAAGAAAGCAGGATACTCGATCGCTAGATCGGGTTCTGACAGGCCAGGTAATGAGGTAGTCGATGCGTGAGAAAGGTACGGTCAATAGGCAGAGGAGATCGATGAGAAGTTGACGTCTATTGCTTTCGGTAAAGACTCAGCCGATGTTATGCGAGTGATGGGTGAGCAAAGGGCGAGAGAAATCAAGTCAATGGTTAGTGTTGCTCTTGAGTGACGAAAAAAAGAAGAGCCACGTTCCTTCTCAGAGTCGAGTTGTAACCGTGTAAGTGGTGAAGGAAGAGTGAGCTTGGAGGAAGAGTGAGCTTGGAGGAAGAGTGAGCTTGGAGGAAAAGTGAGCTTGGAGGAAGAGTGAGCTTGGAGGAGATCGAAGTGATCTCCTATGAAGCCTTTGTTGGGAAGCTCATGTGTTCGGAAAGAAGCGAGGCTTAATGTAGTCTTGGTCCGTCAACAGATGAGAGATTGAAGTGCTGTTATGTGGAAGATCGAAGAGAAGCAGAAGCGCTTTTATATAGAAGAGTTGAACGAAGACTGAAAATGAAGGAAGGAGAAGTAGTAGATTAGTTAATCAGAACCGCTTCTTATACCGACGGAGGAGGATCTGGCGAAGGTTGAGAAACGAGGAAGGAGCAGTGATAAATCAGTTCAGTCAGGAAGGAAGCGGTATGAGAAAACCAAAAAAGGTTGGTCAGCGCATATTGAGAGCCGGTGGAAGACTGGCAGATGGAGATGTCCTTTGTATGAAAACAAGGACAGGTTGGAAGTAGCTTTATATGAAGTCCAAAGGAACGAACCTTGAAACGCAAGAAAACGGGAGTAGGAAGAAAATGATATGGGATCAAAAGACAGATGCTCAATTGTGCTCACTGCATAAAGCCGGTATATATGCACGTGGAAATAGATGCATCTGCCGCCGTATAATGCATTCATTGCACGCGCCGGTAAAAGAGACCACGCCCAAGCCTGCCTTGCCTGCCGCATAGTCCCCTTTCCCTTTACATCATCAAAGAGAGAGAACCATGCTTGCATTTGTTCGTTCAAAGAAACCCACGTTCGCCATCGTCGTCACCAATCTAGTCCTTCTTCTCCTCGTCGTCCGCAGCAAGAGCCAACCTCTTCTGGGTGACACGCTCTTGTCTC
>Ga0058702_10000074_pt1 | contig 99916 bp, 104 predicted proteins | sample AgamicOrSfe_FD_83781 | JGI IMG/M metagenome (GOLD analysis project Ga0058702, IMG submission 83781) | Agave microbial communities from Guanajuato, Mexico - Or.Sf.e | ecosystem: Host-associated > Plants > Phyllosphere > Phylloplane/Leaf | place: Guanajuato, Mexico | collected 2012-05-30 | reverse complement strand
GATTGGGGGTTTCGGCCTCCTCGGAGGGTGGGTCGGGGTGGATCAGCGAGGCGGAGAAGTCGCAGAAGCGTGCTGAGAGAAGGCTTGATGAGTCTGTCGAGTTGAAGCATAGGAGGATGTTCGCGGGCTTGATGTCGGCGTGGATGACGTGCGAGGAATGGAGGAAGTCCAGGCCAGAGATCAGTTGGCTGGCTAGCGTGCGGAAGTAGGACAGCGTTGAGATGAGGGACATTGTAGAGAGTTGCTCGCCGAAGGACTCGAGAGTACCACCTGAGGCGTACTCAAAGACTAACGCAGTGTGGTTCTGGGCAAAGCCGTAGAATGGGATGATGTAGCGCGACGAGTCGTCAAATTCCTGAAGATGGGTGAGCACATCTGCTTCCTCTTCGAATACAGCAGCTGCGTCGGGGCGAGAGGCAGCTTTCACGGCGTAGAGCTGTGGTAGACTTGGTGCCCTGGTCTTCTGAGGTGTAGTTGGAGGAGTCAAGAAGAAAGGTGAGCTCAAGTCGAACTGTGGCACGGGCTTGATCCTGTAAACCTGCGACCAGAGACCACTGCCGATGACATCGCCTTGGTCGAGATCAAAGTTGAAGACTTGCTGCTTAATTTTGGAAGTTGACGTGTCTGGGTCATCAATGAAAGGGTCGGATGTGATTCGGTTTGGCGGTGTTGACGGAGGACTGATCAGACCATTGTTGCTATTCGTGCCCTCTTTCATGCGGCCGATAATGAGCTGGGACATGTGCGAACTTGTGCGTCGTATATTCTGTGGTCTTGACAGGGGACCGTCCATGTCCAAAGCTTCCAAGTCTCGCGTGAGTGGTCCTTTACTTGGTGAATATCCTGGAAAGTCGTCAATGTCGGTTTCCCGAACATCTTGCGCTGTTGGTTGTGCGCTCCGTATGCGCAATGGTGCTGGCCGACGTCCGGGCGATAAGCGGGAGGAAGGTCCAGACATGGTGAATATGGGTTCGCGATCACGGTATGATAGATAGCCTACGAGGACCTGGTCATGTTCGAGAGCGAATTGTTCGTTATCGAAGGAGGGACCGAGGCGATATTTTGAAGATCCAGAGGATAATGTACCGTTTAATATCTAGAGACGTTGTAGCGTCCCTGGCCGTTGCATACAGGGCTCTCGAGCCAGTTGATCGGATGGAGTCCGGGCTCAGATAGTGTGCTTTGAGTGAGACGAAGCGGGTAGAGAATCGTTGAAAGGTGAGTCGAGATCAGTGGTGAAGTGGGACAAAGAGAGGAGGGAATAAAGAAATGTAACTTATTGACCGCAAAGATAACTCTGTCCGACCAATGCAACAACGACAAGGATCGACGTGATAAAGTAATGTCGCATTGCAGCGCGGGACACGAGAGAAGAAGATCAAAATGAGGTCACCAACAAACATGGCACCGCATGACTGATGGTCCGGCGCATTCTGACAGCCATGATTAGACCCGGCGTGTTGGTACTACGGAGAGAGTGACTCTTAGCGAGGATCCGCAGAGGACCTAGCTTTGGAGTCAGACGGTCAGCTAAACTTGAAGGCGACTAGTGATGGTGGTTCCGCCTATCTCGGGTTGAACCATCATGGTATATTCTCTATCTTTTTGCTTTGACGATAGAGCGCCATGTCTTGGATTATCTTTGACAGACCGGACGATTGCGGAACTAGTGCGATAGGCAGCGGAGAATGATGACTTGGCGGCGCTCTGATATGAGCAAGTTGCCTATTATCGCGAGTGTAACAGGGTAGCGCGCTCTGTGTATCCTTGTTTACTAGATGTTAATTTCCGGTGCGAGAATGACGGATGGAAAGGGCGTATACCGTCGAACAAGCTGAAGCGTGTAGCCAAATTGACATCGGAAGCACCTGCAGCAATTCATATTGCAGCTGTCAAAGTGAAGAAGCAAGCAACGTGGAGAAGCCATTGGACAGAATGCTCAGGGAAAGCACGACCACTGGAAGGAGCGCGTGGGTGGGCGCCGCGGCTCCGAACGCAGAAGGAACGCGGAACGCAAACCCAGCTCGCATGCATGACACGCGCCAAGTCCGAGGCATGACCTGTGGAGACTCTGTCTGCTTTCGGCGAATATCCGGTTTGAACCGTTTGATAGACAAATTTATCAAAGACATGGAAGATCCTATTCAACTTGTTTACTAGTAGTGGTATTTATGTAATCTATTATCGCTGTCTATGCTATGTCGTATAAAATATTCATCACTCGCCAGACAGCTGCACCTGTCCTCGGTCAGAAATGAGTAAGAGTTCAGCGCTGTCTTGATCAGAGCCCTTTCGCAAGACTCCAGACATGAATCAGATTGGCGAGCAACAAGCCAATTCCGCTGTCGGTCATGTTACCCCATCGAGACTCATCAATCTTCCGAAGCTGAACGGGAACATGGTGGACAAAAGGCGCATTGACAATATTAGCAGCAAGCCTCTGATTGCCAGGTCTGCCGCTGTCACTAGTGCGGTGATGCCTGCCGTGTACCTCTCAGCAAGGAAGAGCTTCGTCAAGGCTCTGCGATAGATGGCTGCATCCTCGCACTGATCCATCACAAAACGATCCATTGGTGAGTAGCCGAACGTGCGTATATCGTCGACCTGCGTGTTGGACTCTCTCGCTGGTGGTTGTGGATCCGGGTATGGAATCGCAGCTGGCGGGCAGCGGAGCCGCCTCATTATGTCCCACCGGAGACCACTTTTCCCACTGCTTGGTGCTTCCGACTTGGCACGAATATCATCTCCTGTCGGTCGGAGAATGTTCGCCAGCAGCTCAGGGTTCGAGACATCAACAGTCCTGTTCTTCTCGTCTGTGTGGTATCCTTCTCGGTCGAAAGCCTCGGCAGTATGCGCGTAGTGTACGAATCGACTGTAGAAAGCAGGGCTGAGTACTCGAACAATGACCTCGGCAGGCTCGACACCAGGTCGAAATGACGAACAAGTCATGATTACCTCTTCTCCCATACCGCTCGCTGGTTGATAGATGACCTGCACCGGCGACTGGCATTGCTTTACCAGAGAGGATAAAAAGGCCCGGAAGTATGCTTCCAGCTCTTCTTCAATATCCACATGACTTCTGCCGATACTGCTTGGCAGGACTTCGGGCCGATACCAGACGTGTAGTTTGCGAAAGAAAAACAGCTTGAATGCCTCTTTGATAATGCGAGGGAAAGTCACGAAGCCGACCCAAAACCAACCTAGAAGGAAACGACAGAGTTCCAGCGTCGATATTTTCGTAGGGTCTTTGGCCGCGCCCACGGAAAAGACTCGAGCGACGATTTTGGGATGCTCCTTGGATGACTTTAGTGTAATAGTGTTATCGATCATTTGGTCCTGACCTGTCGATGTGTTCACGGGATCTTTGGCGACCAGAGTATATGAGCCTTTTCGTGAATTGAACGGTGATACGTGAAAGTCCTTGGACCATGCATTGGTGAACTTGATAGATCCAGCGGGAGCATCCATATCAACATCATCTTCCTCCTCGGTAGTGTTGATTGCATCGGTCGCTCTCTTCGGAGCTTCCTCCACAGCTTTCAATAGGTACAGTCGACGCTCGCCAAAGGTATTGTTGACTTCGAGCACCATCAGCTTCAGTGCAATGTCATCGTCGTAGATGTACCAGAAGGAAACAGGGTTGAACGAGTATCCGAGGAATCTAGGTGCAGTCACAAAGTAGGCAAAGGACCAAGCAGAGTCTGAAACACCCTCGCTGCGAAGGTATTGCCTCAGCTTGCCCTCCAGGCCATCTGGATGATCGCCCCTGGTCAAATAATCCGAAGCATCGACATGAAACCAGCCGTACCGTCGGTCGTCGACAGGCAATAAATCCACGTCTGCAGAGAGAGAACTGCCAACTCTGCCTTTCCAGCCCACCGGAATACCGACATAGAAGTAAGAGTATGAGAAAGAATGTTTCTTGGGGAATAGTCTCGTATGCGTGGTCCGTCCTGGAATGAGTAGAGGCGGTAGCAGATGTTCGTCAACACTCTTCGGGGTCTTCGTTTCGATCGGCTTCTGAGGCGGGTCTCCACGGAGAACGATAGCGGTGCTGAAGAGTACACTCAGTGCCATGATGGCATACACTGCTTTGTGCTCATACTGCGTTCTTTCAAGCCATCGATAGAAGCCAGGTTCCAGCAATCTAAGACCGCCATTTCTCCAGTAGTCCACCAGAAGAGAGATCAGGAGATCTTGATGCCAACAGTCGTCGTATCTCAGTATGCGATACAGCCACAAAGGTTGAATCAGCAGCGTAAGTGTGGCTGAAAGACTTGTTGTAGGCGGGCTGAAGACACCATCTCGGAGTATGGCAGCTACCGCCCATATGACAATCAAGCAGCGCAGGTAGAACCGATTTTGTGTGGCACCTGACCGCGCAATCAGCGCCTTCATCGTAGTGTGAGTTACCTTAGCGATCTGAGGACAGCCGTGTATTATGTTGGAGGTGTCATCATCTTGCGTGCAGCTGTCCACCTGCAGCAATTGGATGCGCTGGTGATAATAATATCCGATCTGACGTAACCGTGACCCTAGGCTAGGCTGCCATATAACCTCCGACATGCGGCTCTATTTTGGGAAGGAACGCTTGCTCAAAGCTCGAGCTCGCATTTCACGTCCTATTGATTTTCTCTATCACCCGGAAGATCAAATCATAAACACAAGAATCAATGGCAAGTAAAAATCTCCGTCGTTCAGAATACGGGATAGAATTTTCTTTACGACAGTGGCAGTCGCTGTTCTCAAACATGAGGTGCGACACGTAGAGCGTTTCGGAGCCGCGGCTGAAGCATGGAAGCAGCAGATCAAATCAGACCATCATGCTTCACTCCTATTCGCATCGTCGGAGTAAGCAGGACACTTGCAACAATAACACACCTGACTAAACCTGATCGCAAAACTTCTTTGAGGACTTCTGATTCTTCTTTACATTACTGTACATGCTCGGTCTCGCATTTCTGTCACTCCGTGAACCTCTCTTGTACGACTTGAGCTTCCAGACCTGACGATCGGTCTTGTCTCCACTGCGGGTGTTTACATAAAATCGGGGGTTTGTGCAACCTCAAAGCCGACTCCGTCTCGTTCGGCACGGGATACAATTGGCTCCGGCTTACACCATCACAAGCTTCTGTCCCCCTTGTTTGTCGACGTCAATCCGGCCGTAGAGGGCGAGAGGACTTTCACAAAAGCGGTGCTATTTCCTTAGGATATGCGATCATATACCTCGCCGTCTTGACATGGAGCAGCTGCAGATTCACAGCAAGGTACACTACACTAATAAACAACGCGTCATCCTACAAGCTCGAGACTAATTCGGAACTTATAGAGCTACATTGTTCGGTGGATCAATGTCGGCGCCGGACATTCTATTTCATGGAGTCTACAACCGCACAAGAAGGGTCTGAACTTTGGTATCTTCAAACATCCTGGTGTCAAAGCTGGTCTTTCTCCCAATCTTCCTACCTCGGCAGTATTCGATCCAGATGCAGCTACCGCGCCTTCTACCCCGACGATCGACAAGGAGAACGATGGGCCACGGCAAAAACGAGGCGGTAGTGTATCTAAACACCAGCCTACCAATGTAGTGGAGAAGCTGGAGAGCATTGGCCTGAAATGTGTCGAATGGACCGGAAAATGCGAGGCTGACAAGGTCTCGACTGGCAAATACGATGTGGCAGAAGGACAAGGGGGCATGTATGGCCTGGTTTTTGACAATACCTTTTCCAAACAAGCCTCCAAGACGGCCACATTTGTACTCATGACGCACCCTACCAACGCCCCTCCCAAATCTGGATCCCTTTTGCGCTTCACGCAGGACCACGAACGGGGTCAGGTATCCGCCAGCCCTTCCTTACGCGCAGCCTCTCAGTCCACCGAATCTCTACCTATGGATGGTCAGGTGCAAGTACCCTCTTTACGACTACCAAAGGACCATGCCAACGGCACCGTTGGAAACAGCTATTACACCGGTGTCATGTACAAGAAGAGGAGGAAGAGGAATCAAGGATATGCGAGGAGGTTCTTTTCGCTCGACTTTACCTCGTCAACCTTGTCTTATTACCGGAACAACCACTCGTCTGCGTTGAGAGGCGCGGTACCTCTATCGCTCGCGGCAATGGGTGTGAATGAGAAGAATCGCGAGTTCAGCATAGACTCTGGTGCCGAGGTCTGGCACCTGCGCTTGAAGAACAACAAAGATTTCGATGGATGGAGGGCAGCTTTGGTAAAAGCTTCAAATTCACCGATCGCCGCGCCTTCACCCGCAGCAATGCCTGGGTTTACACTTGCCCCTCCGTTCCCTTTCGGAGTCGACTACGCTGCAGAACACGAATGGGCACGCGTTGAAGAGCTTGTAGGCAGAGTTTCTGGCTCGCGCGATGCAGTCCGCAGGCTTGCCCAAGATACAGACCCAAAATATGGTTCCGTGACAAACGGACAGGCTGCGGGCACCAATGGATCTCCAACTTCTACAGCAGAGGATTCGTACTTTGTGGATGCCGAGGGTAGATCCTCTGAGAGACTGCCCTTCTGGAAACGAAAGCCGAGTTCCAGTAGTCAAGGTGGTGGTCCATCCGGGTTGTTCAAGCGAAGCGTTTCCTTGGCTGCTCCGTCTCCACCATCTATCGCTGCTCTCTCGCCTCCACTCCCTCCTATTCGCAGAAAGGCCTCGGTGCCGCAAGCTCTCGGAGATGACGTTCATGAGCGATGCATGGCCCTTCTTCGCGACCTTGACGCAACAGTCTCGGAATTCTCGTCTCTTATAGCGAACAGCAAGTCCCGACGCAGACCACCCATGCCACATTCGACTTCTCGCATGTCACTGGAGTCGGCGCGTGATCAGGAGTTCTACGATGCCGAGGATAGTATTGAGCAGAGCCCCTCGCAAATGCTACTGATCGGTGCTTCAGAAGACTCGGGAGACAATAAGGGCGATGAATTTGTCTCTGATGACGATTCAGTCACAAGCAGTGACGGTGGCCAAAGAGCACCTTCCGTTGCACCACCACCATATCTGAAAATGGAAGCTCAAGACACCGGCGTCTTTCCTACTACGGCGACTGCCGCGATACCAAAGGATATCCCGACCGTCAAATTCCGCAACACAATACCCCCACCAAAACAACCTCCGCCATCGATCATAGGGTTCCTGCGAAAGAACGCTGGTAAGGATCTGAGTACGGTCAGTATGCCAGTAACAGCAAACGAGCCGACTTCTCTCCTACAGAGACTTGCCGAGCCACTAGAAGCGGCCAGCCTGCTATCTGCGGCAACCTCGTCCTCCAATTTGAGTCCAGACAAGTCAGTCGAGCGCCTTATGTATGTGGCCGCCTTTGCTGTCGCCGGTTTCGCCAGCAACCGCGTCAAGGAACGTGCTATCCGCAAACCGTTCAATCCCATGCTAGGAGAAACATTCGAGTTGGTCCGGCCAGAAGATCCATCATCACCCAAATCACCATACTACCGCTTCATCTCCGAGAAGGTATCCCACCACCCAGTGATCATGGCCTGGCAAGCCGACTCACTCTCAAATTCATGGTCCCTCTCTCAGTCTCCACGTCCAGTCCAGAAATTCTGGGGCAAGTCCGTGGAGTTCAACACCGAAGGAAAATGGCGCCTAGTCCTCCGTCTCCACGGCTCCGATAGCGAAGAACGCTACAGCTGGACCCAAGCCCCCGCCTTCCTGCGCAACGTCCTCGCTGGCGAGAAATACGTCGAGCCAGTGCAAACAATGACCATCACAAACGAAACCACAGGGCACAAGGCCGTCGCCTCGTTCAAAGCAGCAGGCATGTTCTCGGGCCGCAGCGAAGACGTCAGCATCGCCTTCTATGAGCCGAACTCACAATCGCCTCTCCCACTCTCCTTGACTGGGAAATGGACCTCCGGTCTCACGCGCTCGGACACCGGCGCCACGGTCTGGGAGCCCGGCCCCCTCGTCGCCGACGCCGCCAAGGTCTACGGCTTCCCCGTCTTCAGCGCCGGACTCAACGAGCTCACAGCCGTGGAAGAGGGGCGTATCCCGCCTACGGACTCGCGGCTGCGGCCCGATCAGAGGGCGTTTGAGGAGGGCTTGGTGGATAAAGCTGAGGCGGTTAAAGCGAAATTGGAAGAACGGCAAAGGGGGCGCAGGAAGGTTCTCGAGAGCCATGGGCGCGAGTACAGGGCCAGGTTCTTTGAGCAGGTGGATGGGTCTGAGGAGGAGAAAGTTTGGCGGCTTAAGAGTGGCAGGGGGGGGTACTGGGAGCGTAGGGAGCGCGGCGATTGGAGCGGGATCGAGGAGGTGTTTGAGTTGTAGCATGTTGGCCATTGGAGTAGCTGCTGGTGCTTTGGGCTGTTCACAAAGATGTGTCACTCCATGAATGGAATCATGTTACACAATTTCTATGTGGCTTGGACGAGCCCCCTGGTGAGCATGCGAGAACGAACGAAAGAACATGGTAGCGCACAGGAATCTATCTCTTCAGCTCGCCTCTGCACGTATCTCGAGCCGGATTACCGTGTCTCCATCTTCGAGATTTCCGATCTCTTCATCGCCACTGCCAGCGACGGGGGCGCTCCTTGTTGTAATACATGTACTTTTGCAGTGACTTGCCCGTGTCGTCATTTGATCTGTGCTCGACGATTCTGCAGGGTCTGTTGCTTGCTGCCTGCCGGGAGTCAAAGCATCTGGATCCACGTCCGCGAGCTCGAAAGGTGGTTCGTAGTCCAGATAGCCATCAAACCAATACAGCCAGTACGAGATAAAGTCCTGTATATCTTTGCGTAATCTTGCCTCCTCTTGTGTCTTTCGTTCTGGGTCTCCTTTTGAGATGAACTTTTTGAGAAGGCGGAAGTGCCACTCTTTGATGCACAGTACGACTCGATATACTCGATAAGCAAGCACCCATGATTTCAGAACCGCTCGACCACCGAGTGTGAACACTGATCCATGCCAGCCATCGTCGAAGCTGGACCACCAGGCTTTCTGTGCCGTGTATGACATTGGCATCATGAGCAAGAGCAAGTATAGGCCACAAAATACCAAGGGATTGGCCAAGAAAGACAGGACAGCCCACACACAATCGATGGGTTGCAGATCGTTCTGGTGTACTCTGTCTGCGATGAGAAGCAGCTCTGCGATGAGTGGGAACCATGGGAGGACCTGTAGTTGGAACGGCCAGTAAATCAAGGAAGCTTTATATGTAGCACTGGTGCCTGTCCAGCCGATCCTGACCGCTATCAGGATCCTCATGGCAATAACAGCAAGATAGAGGACACCTATGGCCGGTATCAACAGATACGTGTAAAGCGCAAGGAGAGTAAGATGCCCTAGTCGACCTTGGAGAACAGGCCTCCGTGTGAGTATTGTTTGCCCGACCTCGTGATCTGCGAAAAGTGTCAGTGCAAGATCAGAACTTGTGCACTACGACAACTCACTGCTGATAAGACACATGTCTCATTCTCTGACTTTGACAACTATCGCAGGCACCGCAGCACCAGGTATCGAGCTCACTGCTTCGACCACAACTGGACAGTCATATAGAGCAGTTATCACAACTCTCTCCTCCGGGTTTCGCGCTCCACGATACTTTCTGAGATATACCCGAGCGCCACGGGTCCTATCATGATCGGTTGCTTCTATCAGGATTGCCATCTTCAGGTCTAAGTTATTCCACTGTACATCGTTGCCATTGGGCGAAGCTCTGATTCTGAGAGGCCTGTGTCCGCGCTGCCAGATATACATTTCAGGTAACCTTGGCTGATACTGCTCGACAATGAATAGCTGCGAGTTCGCTGCTGTAAACGACTGCAGCCAAATGTGGCCATTGTGATAGTGCATCATATCAGTCGCAGTCAAGGTGTGTTGAGTTGGTGCGGATGGGAACCAGCGGTGATGAAAGCTATCTTCCGGACGAGCCCCTCCCAGATAGAGCAAGGCAGGTGGTAGGACCCTATGACTACATAACATCGTGTGCATAGCATCTTGTGTGGACATAGCAGAGATCTGTGAAGCGCTGATGTCCAGCAGGTTTGCAAAGATAACGAGTATGTCCTTTTACTGTGTGGTTGAACGTCGAGCGAGCTGATTCCAGATCAGAACAAATCGATCAAGCTGAGATTGATCAGCATGGCAACCTAATGTAGATGGCTTCTCAAATCGCGCTATAGCCTTGTTAATTCGCGCTATAGCCTTCGCATTCGAGTCATCAGACTGCTGCATGACATTGACCACAGAGGAACTATAAGCGGCCAGCAAGATCGTCTGTAGTCGGCTGTTTGGGTCTCCAGGCCCAAGCCAGATATCGTTACTCTTCGGAGGAGTAATCTCAGATGTATGGGCCGTCCGTTTTGGTAAGATCGTCCATGTTGCTAAGAAAGTCTCGTACAAAAAATCCCAGAACTCGAGCCGGAACTTGGGGCTTTCAAAGCTTGTATGATTCGAAAGTAGCGCTAGTGAAGAGTCGCTTCGACGATGCCAAAGCGGATTTATAGCAGAGTCGGCACATTGGAAGTAGCACCTTCTGGCCAGGAAACCCTCTTGGAATGTCCATGATCGACTCATCCAGGGCGACAGAGAGATATGAGCATATGCTTCGAGCATCGAAGATGTCCCCAAACGATAACGAAGTAATCGAGCATCTAGGACCAGAACCCTAGTAGATGCAGCATAGATCAAATTCATTCGATTCATAGCTTTCGTCTTGAGCGCTTCAACTATAGCATTGTCTTCACCTTGTCCATTAGAGACAGGAATGCAAAGCGTGTCCACCCAAAACAAAGCTGGGCGAGAGGTCTGAAAAGGATTGTAGGTCAAGATCTGCCAGCGATCAGAGTCAAGCTTGATACCAGGAACGACAGTGTGAATTCCGCCAAAGAGACCGCCTTCTTTGTAGGGGCTGTCAGGATCTTCCGTAATGGGCGGGCGAAGTGGGATTCTCTCCAAGTTCTGCCTTAGCCTGAGCAATTGACATCGAGGCAAGGAGTTCGCTTCGGTATTACCAAGACCATCTGCCCAAACATGAGAGATAGCTGTGTATTCGTCCGTCAGGGAAGCTTGCTTAATTTCCAAAGATATCTCTTTGTCAAGTCCAGTGATGGACACCAGTGGAATGCCTCCACGATCGATTATCATCCTAAGGCGACTCGAATCGAGACCAATGAATTCCTTAGGATCTTCAAGGCCATTGCGATCCTTTGCGCAGCAACAGGAGTGATGAACATGTTGAGTCTTATAGGTTCCATCCATCTTCACATGATGAGCAACACACACTTCGTCATTGCAGTTGATGTGAGACCACTGATGAGCTTCCTGAGACTGGAGTGATAGGGTGTAATATGCTGACAATAGGCCCCATTCCTGTTTGAAAGCATAACGAATGTAGCTAGGACAGCAGCCTGCCTGGGCGAGCATGTTGCCAAGGAGTATGTTCGAGCAAGGTTTCGGAGCGCAATTATGAATGCTGGCCATTAGAGTGTGCGTGAGCAGCTGAATTGACAAGGACACCTCTGCGACTGGACTCTCCATGCAGAGCGTGGAATTGCTGATGGAAGTGCTGACGGTGAGTGCCATGTGGATAAGTTCCAGTGCCCTGAAATTTGGCCAGTCAGAATACAACTGTTGTCGTAGCTGTGAAAGAGGAGACAGCTCTTGCAACCAATGTTTGGGCCATTGCAAGCAAGTAGGATCATCCGTCCGTGCCCACTGTGACTCAATGATCTCTTTGCCGCATATCACCTCTAACAAGCCGAAGAAAGCCCAAGATTGAAGTAGGGTCGCTACTCTGATCGGATCTTGATCCAGTATGAGCTCGTACGTCTCGTCAAGAAGGCCGGCTTCGCGAGGGAATGAAGTCCATATTGCAATTTCATCATCTTCATCTTCATGGCCCAGTCTGAAAGGTATAATGTCTAACAAAGGGACGTGGACAACGTGCTCGCAATTTGTTGGTCGCGGAAAGTAATCCATGGCAGATCGCTATGTTGTGAAGCAGTCATGCTGAAGTGGTGTGTTCGATGAGCTACCTGGTGCTTTGGTCCGAAGCAAGAATCGTAGACAGTCTTCTAGTAGTCTTTTAGCCGACTGACATCGCTGGATTGCAGTGTCCGTGTGAGCAATGATGGCCAGCTGTGTGCCATAAGGTGGTCTTGAAGAATCAGGCTGCACTTCAGATCAAGTCCCGCTGATGGAACCGAGCATCCTTAGCTGCATTTCAACCAGACCAATGATGGCCGGCCGCATGAGGTGGACTAAAGAATCAGGCTGCATACCGGATCATTGCCTCCTGGTCCGGCGGCATATTCTCAGCTGCAACCAAGCGCACCAATGATGGCCAGCTGCGTGCCGTGAGGTGCCTTGAAAGCATCAGGCTGCATTTCAGATCATTCCGACTGATAAGACGGAGCATCCTTGACTGTGACCAGACGCAAGAATGATAGCTGAATACCACGCCGCATTTCAAATAATTTTCGACTGATCTGAGAACATCCTCAGCTGCAGCAACCGAACAAGATTGGAAGTCATCCATGTCACAGCCAAGCCGACAATATCAACAATGACATCACATGCTCCTAATATAATAATTTTCGGCCTCTAATGTACCTTCCCAAATACAACACAACCACACCACACTTACACCCTACACTAAACGCATCAATCCCAATCACACCCCAACAATGCTAGCAATAATCGGCGGCAGCGGCAAAATCGGCGGCGCCACGCTGTCCGCGCTGCTAAAAGAGAAGCTCCTTTCCCCATCCTCAATAATCTGCACCACAAGCGCAACCTCATCCTCAGACCCACGATGGACCTCCCTCGCCTCCACAGGCGTCACAGTCCGACACGCAACCTTTGACGAACCCCAGACTCTCGTCTCGGCTCTGCACGGGGCGACCGCCCTCTACCTCGTCAGCACGCCAATCATCAGCATGGACTTCAACAACGCGGCCTACGGATCCGGGCGCGAGAAGCACCACTTCGCAGCCATTGACGCGGCGGTGGAGGCGGTTGTGAAGCACATTTACTACACCAGTCTGGCGTTCGCGAATCCGTCCAAGGCGGGCGTCATGGTTGCGCATATGCGGACGGAGGCGTATCTGAAGAAAGTGCAGGAGGAGAAGGGGGTTGATTTCACGGTGTTGCGCGAGGGGCTTTATAACGAGAGCTGGCCGCTTTATTTCGGGCATTATGATGTTGGAACGGACGAGAGGAGTGTGGTTAAGGTTGGTGGAGATAGTAAGATTAGTTGGACGGGCATTGCGGATTTGGGGCTCGCGAATGCCTTGGTGCTTGTTGCGCCGAGGGCGGAGTGGGCCGGTCGGACGGTCTATCTTTCCAATACCCAGGAGCCCAGGACGATTGCTGAGGTCGCGGGAATGGTGTCCAAGGTCAAGGGAAAGGATATCCGGCTCGAGGTTGTCAGTAGGCAGGAACATGAGAAGTACTATGTGGAAGAGCGCAAGATGGACAAGGGTATGATCGAGTGGTGGGCGAGCACATACGACGCGCTCAGGGACCAAGAGTGTTTGATCAAGGATGATACATTCGATAAATTGCTCGCGAGTAAGGGAAGGACCCCCAAACGGGTTGAAGATACGGTGTCGGAGATGATCCAAGCAGCGTAGATGGGAGTGTTTAAAAATAATCCCAAAGGTTGCTATGCGTGCTGCCAGTCGTACACCGTCTTGAGCTTGTGTGACTCCTTTCCGCGACTTGCGATAATGTGTCGGACATGTCTAGATCGTATCGTCAGTGTCATGTCGGGAAACACGGGGCTTTTGGCACTCACCTCCTGCCACCGTCAATGATCTCAAATCCCCAAACCTGTTCAGCATGCCATTGGTTGCCTTTGGCGGCGGTTGAATCAACTTCAGAGAACAAGACCTCGCCCTCAGCCTCCTCCAACCACTTGGGGTCCCACCCGTCCCTCATGAATGGCTCTTGCAACTCGCTGATCTTTGTCCATTTGCCTCTACCTTTCACCTTGCCAAAGATGGGATCGTCCAACTCTTTCCATTCCCAGTCGAATTGCCTCGGCTCGTTGTTTTTGAAGCCGCCAGTGGATGTTTGATCAATGTCGATGTGGACGATGCCCTTGTCGTCCGTGTACTGCTTGAATACCAAGGTGATGGCTGAGTATTTGACGCCCTGGCGGACGAGCCATCCCATGCCTTGCATCTTGAGGATGGGGTCGGCGTCGCCGGAAAGCGTCTTGTTCATTGTGTAGGTTCCTGTCATGTTGCGCAGGTTGACAGTGTCTGGTACTGCCATGGTCGCGGTTGTGGGGAGTGTGTGCTAGAGAGCTTGAGGGATTGCTGGGGTGAATGTCGAGCAGTGACGTCAATCGCAATGGGTGAAACGACTTGCAAATGGTATGGGTAAGGGGTCTAGCGAGATGAAAGGTCGATGAAGGGGTCGCAAGAGAGAGATGAGGAGCTGAAAGTTATATAGACACTCGTTACCTAGTTGCGAATGACAATTCCCAGATTTGAGACGGAATTCGTCGAAGATGAAGAGGAGAAAGGCGCCATGTCTTACTGTATGGCCGAGGCATCTTTAGAGTCTGGGATGATGATGTTTAGCACGAACTTATCGAATTCTGCCAAATGCGGAGAGGCGTCTAGCCGGATATGGCTCACCGCCTCGGTGTCATGAGAGACTCTGTAGTGACTGGATCAGCAAAAACTCAGCTAGAACGGTGACGCGTCTAGTTATGCTGGAACAGTGCAGGAAGCGGTCAGAGAGAAGATTATGGTCCACAGCAGACAATATCTGGTAGTTTGGTTGTGAGCACCAGGCCAAAACACAGAACCAGAGCAGACAGTGTCTCTTCGGTCTAAGGATGACAAAAGTGTTTCATCAGGAAAGGTAGAAGAGGAATGAGTGAAAGATCGACGTACCGAAAAGGAAGCATGCCCGATATCACATGGTAATACCAAGACAAGGGGTTGTGACTTTGTTGCTTTTCATGATCAAAGTCGATTGTCGTGAGGATTTTAGACCGATTGTTCGTCGCAAAAAGCTCAATGCCAATGTGCTCGTTGATCGTGTATGTGAGGACCTCGGTCGAGGCCAGAAGATATGAAGCTGGACATATTGTTCACGCGAAATGTGACGATGTGAGGTTTGCTGCCTGGAGTCGTCGTCGTGCTCGCGTAGAGTTCGCGTAGAGTGACATTCCTGGTCGCGTGGTCGGTCACGTTACCGCAAGGGTCCAAATGCTTGGTTTGCACGTGCAAGAAACTGAACTGGAAGGCGCGAACTCTTTCCGGGTGGACGGCTCCTGCCCGATAGCAAACGAAATCGATTCAGTAATGGGCAAAATTGGAGGAAAGTGTAATCGCAGTTTGACGTAATTCAGAAATTGTGGAGAGGCGCTTTGACGTGAAACAGATAGGTGGAAAGACACCTTGATTGGTCGCTTCCAGTCTTATCTTCGGAAGGCTCGATGCATAGCGGCAACGCCTGGAACGTCTGCATTCGACCCGTAGCTTGCGTTGCACATCTCTACCGCTAAACCATTTCTCTTATTAATTTTACGTACAATCTGAGCAATATCATGGGGATGTCCCCAGAGTAGTGAAGCCCCTACTGTTACCCTGTGTCAACCTCTGGGGATTACCGGATAGACCGCCTTGTTTAAGAAGTGCAAGCAGACGACCATAAGTTATCCTCGTTGCTGTCGCGTGGGTTATGTTCTACTTTCTACATCTTTGAGTCATCTTGTTACTCTACCACAGCTCTCAAGCAACAACCTTGAAATGACACCGAGATCTATCAACTATCTCATTCTCCTAGCAAGCTTGACAGACTGCTCGGACTCGGCCTGAATCATTTCATCTCCTAGTATCACCTATCTCCGTTCTACTGTCTTGATCATCTCCTATCTCACAGAAGCATTATCCGAAAGATAGCTCCGGCTATCTCCTTGACCGATTACCTGCCTGTCCAACTTGAACCTTACGAGTTGATTCACGTATTGGCAATCAGATCTGGACTCGACTACGGATTCACTTATCTATTAGCCACTACATCATCGGCCCTTGTTTGCATCTGCCGTTCCTGGCTAGAAGCAGTTTCGAAACATACTATATACCAAATCCATCATGGCTACCGCGATCGCTTTACAACCCTTTGCTCCTCACAACTCCAGTCCTGTCGACAACCCACTACAGCGCCCGTCTATGCAACAAAAAAACAGTCGACAATCACTCGACGCTCTCAAGTCTGGAAATGGTCAACGAGCCCGCAAAGAGCGACCTTGTATGTCACGTGCGCAGACTTGCAACCTTCAATCATTGACATAGATCTAGGCGACGGTTGCAGAAGGCGAAAGAGCAAGTGCGTGATCCAGGAAACCGCTCCTTGTGTGCTCTGCAGGTTTCACGACCAAGAATGTACCTTTCTCGAAGCTGCCCTTCCCAGAAAGAGGAAGGTAGATGACCAAAAAGATGCATCGCCAAACAAGAGGTCCGTATCTCGTCCAGATCCAACTCGTACTAGCTGACTGAATTAGTCCAAGACCACATCCAGGTCCTTCGCAGCCTCAGCCTGCCGAAGAGATATATCAGCCCGTCGACCAGCTGTCAGTCGTCCAGCCTGCGTCAAACAACAGTGTCAACGATCTATCGATTCTCGACACGACGCTGAGCCTTCAACGACACCGTCACTGCAGGTACATCGGACGAACTTCAGCACTAGACACATCTTTATTGGGCCTCTGCGACTTTGATGATATGAACGAAGCACGCCTTGCATGTGGCGACATTCGTCAAATCAATCCTCACGGTTTCTTCGAAATGATATCCGATGCTGCATTTCCAACACATGATGAGGAGCTACAGACTCTTTACGAGGTCGAACAGATTGTAGCCCCACACGGCCAAGCTCTGATGGACATCTATTTTGCCAATGTCCACTCTAGTTTCCCGATTATCCAGAAGCAGGTGTTTCTGAACAGACGTCGTCATGGTGATCGGCAGTTCAACTCTGCTCTGCTCGCAAGCATGTACTTGCTGGCTCTTCGATGGTGGCCAAAGGATCCGTCTTTGGCGCCGCTGCAAATGCCTTCTGTTGAGGCGCTGGAAGATGTCGCCTTCAGAGCACTGAATCTGGCTCTCCAGCGACCGAAATTGTCTGCTCTGCAGGCTGGACTCTTGCTTCTGCAGCGATCACATCACAACGCGTGGGGTTTGACTGTGCAGCTAGTCGCTCTTGGTCAAGAGCTAGGTCTGCATCTCGATTGTTCGTCGTGGTCAATACCTGTCTGGGAAGGACGATTGAGGAAACGTCTTGCCTGGGCGCTTTACCTCCAGGACAAATGGGCCGCTCTTGTTCACGGAAGACCATGTCATATCCAAGCAACCGACTGGGCTGTGCCTCATCTGAGTACCTCAGATTACTCTGACAGTACAGTGATCGAGGACGAGGAGGTCGACCCGCTCAGTGAACAACCACCGACCCCTCCAGAACACAGCTTAATCTTCTCCAAGATGATCGAACTGACTGCCATCATGGGAGAGGTCATCGATACCTTTTACACACAAAAAGCTATCGGCGAATTCGACAAGGCCGGCAAGAACGTGACCGGCTTGATCCTGAGCAAGGCAAAGCTCGTTCAGATCAAACTGAAGAACTGGTTCACACAGCTGCCAGCCGAAGCCCGCATGGACAGCTACGAGCCCGGCAGGCTGTCTTCTAATGGTTACCTGCACCTTGCCTACTTTGCAGCCGAAATATCCATCCATCGACGAATCATTCAGTCACTCAACCACAAGACATCAGATCCGTACATGATGTACATCTGCAGATCTGCAGCCAAGACTCGACTGATCTCGGCCATGGACTTTGTCAACCGATTGAAGCCAGAACATCTGGATGCCTTTTGGTTGGGCGCCTCGCCAACCAACTTTGCACTGATAGCCACTTTCGGCAACCTTCTGAGAGCAACCGCGCCGGAACACGAAGAGGCGTCCTTTTACGAGTGCAGACTTCAGGAGTACCGATGGGCGTTGTGCATGAGCGCCAGAAAAGCAGAGTGGATCGAAGGCGCCGTCGATATACTCGACATGACCAATTCCATACTCAGCAATTTGCCCGAGAAGCCGAGTTCTGGCTCACGCAGCCCGAAGGACAGAGACTCGATAATGGAGGAGTAGACTGAGTTTCCTGTACTCTGTATACGTTGAGCGATATAATATTAATGATGAATACCCATAGACTGTACGAATATATCATTGTTGCATCTTCTGATGACCCTTTCGTAATTCATTGTTATATACCGATGCATTGCCAGGCCCGGCTAAAGTCTGCTGCGGTAGTTGATGAATTGCGGAGACACCTCCACGCGTGGACTTCCAGTACCTGACACCTTGGCCTCAAGTCTACCCAGGGTCTAGCAAGCATTGACATTATTTCCATTGCTCTGTACTCAGCTCGTGGACCACTGTCATTGATATCCTGATGCATTACTGAGCACTGCGGAATAATTGGACGAACACTCGGATCTTTCAACTGGCCTGGAGCCAATCTCGAATTATCCCAACCCTCACAATGCCCGCCAAATCGAGATTCACGCGCCTCGACGCATTCACAAAGACGGTCGAAGATGCAAGAGTACGGACGACGTCCGGTGGAATTGTTACAGTTGCTTCATTGCTTCTGATATTGTACTTGGTGTTTCACGAGTACAGAGACTTCCGAAGGGTGGTGGTGCATCCGGAGCTCATTGTCGACAAGGGAAGAGGTTGGGAGACACAGACTATGGAATAAACACGGATCAGTCGCTGATGAGAAGCAGGAGAGAAGATGGAGATTCACATGAACATCTCGTTCCCGAGGTGAGTAGGGCATCCGTTCTAGGTCCACAGCCCGAAATGCTAATGGACGGTATAGAGTACCATGCGAGCTGCTCACGCTCGATGTCATGGACGTATCTGGCGAGGTCCAGACCGGAGTCATGCACGGTGTGAATAAAGTACGTTTGGCGCCAGAAGCTCAAGGTGGTCACGACCTCGCGACAACATCACTGGATCTGTAAGTGTGCTGCGAATCCCGAACAAGAGCGCATAACCTAACCACCAGACAGTCACGAAGGAGAAGCACCACACATGTCGCCCGACTACTGCGGTGAATGCTTCGGCGCACCCGCACCGGCAAACGCCCAAAAACCCGGCTGCTGCAACACGTGCGCCGAAGTCCGCGACGCCTACGCCAGCGTCTCGTGGTCCTTCGGGCGCGGCGAGGGCGTCGAGCAGTGCGAGCGCGAGCACTACAGCGAGCACCTCGACGAGCAACGGCGCGAAGGCTGCCGCATCGAGGGCGGCATCCGCGTCAACAAGGTGGTTGGCAACTTCCACTTTGCGCCGGGCAAGAGTTTCAGCAACGGCAATATGCACGTGCACGATCTCGAGAACTACTTCAATACTGGCAGCGATATCATGCATACTTTCACGCACAAGGTGCATCATCTGAGGTTTGGACCGGAGCTGCCGGACTCGGTTATTAAGAAGTATGGCAACAAGGGCATGGCGTGGAGTAATCACCACCTCAACCCGTTGGATAATACGGAGCAGAAGACTGAAGAGAAGGCTTACAACTTCATGTACTTTGTCAAGGTCGTCTCGACGGCGTATCTGCCGCTTGGCTGGGAGAGAAAGGGCAGCATCCTCGACTTGCCGCACGAGCTTGTTGAGCTGGGCAGCTACGGCCATGGAGAATCTGGCAGTGTCGAGACGCATCAGTACAGTGTGACAAGCCACAAGAGGAGTCTGGGTGGCGGTGACGAGGGTGCTGCTGGACATGCCGAGAGATTGCACGCGAGGGGCGGTATTCCTGGTGTCTTCTTCTCATACGTGAGTACACTGCAGTCCCCTGCTTCGATATATGCTAACACGGAGTAGGACATTTCACCAATGAAGGTCATTAACAGAGAAGCACGCAGCAAGAGCTTCACCAGCTTTTTGGTCGGCGTCTGCGCCATCATCGGTGGAACCCTGACTGTAGCCGCTGCCATCGACAGAGCGCTGTACGAGGGTGGACAGAGAGTGAAGAAGATGCATCAGGGTTAGAGTCACTGAGCGAAAATTAAAATAGAATCTGAAATTGTTCATACCACTTGCCATTGCTACCCCGGATATCATAAACTCATGCCTCCAAAAAAGCCCCCGAAACGCCAATAACACAACCTGGACCCCCAAAGTCATAACCATCCTCCTCACGAAGCGTAATTCAAGACCCCCTTCAGGACCCAAATCTCCCCATTCCCAACCGTCTTCAACACCTCAGCGACCTCCACATCGCCAGGCATAATCCTCCTCCCGCCATCCCTAGTCTCCCACCAAACGCTGCCCCCATCCAGCGTCTGGACCTTCTCGCCCTCCCTCCACGGCGCGGCCGGAACGACATGCGCACCCACAAACCGTTCCAGATTCCTCTTGGCGCGCTCCTGTCCCGCATCACCAACGAACGCGGCAGCGGACACCTCGGGATCCTCCCACGGCTTGCGCGGCAGCGATTGCAGCACGCCGTTCGAGGGCGCCAGCAGCGTGCTGTTGCTGGAACTGCTGTCTAGTCGGCTGGAGATGGTGTCGATGTCGCGGGTCAGGCCGGCGAATATGTTGATTTGGCGGGCTTGTGGGAGCACGTCCGAGAGGGTTATGGCTGAGGTGGACATGCTGGAAGAGGTGTGCAGGGGTGCTTGTAGGGTGGAGTGGCGCGGGATGCTGAGGGCTGCGGTGCTGGTTGCTGCGAGGAGGATGAGCGCGTTTGTGAGGAGGCGCGTGTTCGGTTTCATTGTGTTGATCGTGGGATGGCGGAGGTGGAGATGGAGATGGAGGCGGAGGATGTGCAATTGAGGCTTGTGCAGGGAGACGGAAAACGGTGGTACGTCATTGTCTGTCACGTGACTGCTGTTCGCAGTGAAGCGTGACCGTTGTCTCCTTCCACGCCGTCCGCAACATGAATCCGGCTTCAGTGCAGATCAACTTCATGTTGTTCATCTTCCGTGACAGTCATATGCGGTAGTCAGAGTGTTGGTAAGTCTGGTAAGGTAGGTCTCGACTTTTCCATACTGAGATTCCAACTCCAGCGCCTTCCACGACGATAAATATACGCTTCAACTTATTGAGCCCCGAGGCAGCAACGCAAAGCAGCATACAAAGCCTCGCTCTGCTGGCAGCACCCACACCACTTCCATCTCTAAGAGCTCCGAAGATGTCGACCACAACCCTCGCCATCCCAACAATAACCGAATCCGACCTGCATTCATTCCATGCAAAACACTTCCCAAACAGCACAAAACCAACACAATTCTTCATCACATCCACAGAGCAAATACCATCAACAACAAATGGACCGTCCAACGGCGATCGAGATGACAGCATTGAATACGACGAAGAGTACGAAGACCTAGGAACCTACCCCGACGGCACAGCACGCACACTCACAGACGACCAGATCGCCATGTTCCGCCACAGCGAGATCCAGACGCTGTTACGCGAACGACGTCGAGCGAGAGAAGACGCCGAGAGCGACGAGCAGGTTTATAGTCCGCCGCCCATTGCCTCCACCGTAAACGCAGATGAGAGCACCAGCGCGGTGCGAGAAGCCGAAGTGACCCAGACGTCCTCACCCAGCGGCGAGGGCGGATCCGTCTCCGTGACGCCAGAGATCGTGCTCGACAACCCGGCAGCGAAGCGCAAGACGCACCGCGGCAAGAAGCAGAAGAAGAAGAAGAAGAGCCGCGACAGGCAGTGGGCGCAGCAACAGAACGTCAGTAACTCGACTCTGTGAGGTGATAAGTGAGTGAGAGACTAATGTGTGCAGAATAACGCTGCCCAGAAGCGAAAATGGGATGAGTACATCGACGACGAGGACGGGTCGATGCACACGCATCGGCGAAGGGCGAGGGAGCTGGATGAGCAGAGGGATGAGAGTGTAGAGTTGGCTTATTAGGATGTCAGGCGGAGTCATTCCTCACCTCCCTTCCATCTTTGTGCTGATTCCACCTTTGTGCTGATATCGTTTTGCACGCCCTGATCAACGTCACCCGTGGCCCGCGGGTGACAAAATAAAGCGAACTCCTAAATCTTTGGCGTGACTTACGACGGTCACAGATCGACCACCTAGCGGGTTGAGTGCCTAATAGATGTAAAGAAGTTATAGCAATGGACTGGAAGATGACTAGTAAGCGAATCAACTATCCAGAGTGAGTGGTGGTTGAGTATTTATTAATTAATTGAACCTATCTACTACATCTTGAATTGAGCGTTTGGACTTCGCACCATTTTGTCAACAGCGTGCTCCCTTCCACCTTTGTGCTGATGTCGTTTGCACGCCCCGATCGAGGTCATCCGTGCTGTTGCTATTCCTTCTCGCTGGGTCTTTCTCCGCTGGTCATTATGATTATGGTAGGGATGGCTTGGACATGGCAGATTGGTTACGCAGTTCGGCGAGATCCCGGTCCATTTCCTTGCGGCGTCGCTCGCTCGGTGAGTCCTGATCCTCAAGTTTCTCGTAGACCCACTACCCGGTCAGCGGCGATACTGTGTCGACAGCTGTGCTGCTCTGCTGTCCACTGGACGTGCACTTCATGCCAACGGAGCCGGCGAACAACTCAGCCTGGTATTCTCGACCATTGTCGATGATCTTGGCTGGTACTGTAAGGTATCCGGATGGTACCTCGTTGCCGCTTACAGCGTGATACCTCACGCCGTCCAGCTCGAGTGCTTCAGGGCTTGGTCGACTGATACGTTTGCCCTTACTGTCCCAGAAGCAGAATGCATTGATCCAACCGGTGTATGTACTTGGACCGCTTGCCATGGATCGACGAGAGTAGATGCGATTCCAGAAATTCTGGGGAACGGTGGAATCCTCTGGGTCGTCGAAGGTCTGGATGAGTCTCTTGACGATCGGTCGCAGTAAATTCGCAAAGTCCGTGGTCTCTTGCCCGTATTCGCAGAGTTTGTCGAGCTTCTGAAGTAGTTTCTCGTAGTCGGATTTCTCTCCGTCGAGCGTGACGGAGGGAAGACCACAAATCATCATACAGCTGTATGAGAAGTATGCCTGCAACGTGGCCATCATGGCAATCGAAGCGGTGACCTTGTCGTTCGTGGTCGTTGTCGAGAAGTTGGGCATGATCCACCCGCGCAGGGTAGGATCAACCACGTTTTCCTCGATGAGCTTCACAATCTGTTGTGCGGAGAAGCTGTAGTCGGCGCTGGAGTCATTGGCCGCCTCGACTCTGACGACGAGCTCCTTTTTTCCTTCATGTGCAACGAAGCTGCTTCGAAGCTCCTCTGCGTGCGCGTTGACGTAGAAGTTGAATTGTGTCAGTATCGCAATCCAGAAGTCTTCCGGTCGCAATTTGAGGTTGTGATGGCTACTGTAGGCTTTGATGCATGTATTCACTAGGCCGTTGGAAGCTTCGATGAAAGCTGCTGGTACATCGTTGTCCATAGACGATTGGAGGAGCTTTAGAGCTTGGTCGGTGTGCTGTTCAGCTGCGCTATGTAGCACAGTGAGAGCGTCCCGTCCATTGATGTAGTAGTTGTCGATAGCATTGGCGCCGTGGGGAGCCGGGTTGACTGTGACAGGCATAATGGCAACTGGTGATGAAACCTGTAGAAAGAAAATGTCGACAGAAGAAAAGAGCTGATACCTCTCGAGACCTTGGGCGGCTTAGACTTATTTATATTGTGACCTTCCTAGTATCCCTCAGACTCACTCCAAGGCAGGTGCTACCTTCACTCCAGAGCAGGTGCTACCTTCACTCCAAGGCAGGTGCTACCTTCACTCCAAGGCAGGTGCTACCTTCACTCCAAGGCAGGTGCTACCTAGAAGTTGCGTCCATTCTTTGGACGCCTTAAAGCTTGGGAGCTGCTGCCTAAAAGTTGCGCGGACTTTTGAGTCATTATTCAATTGTTACCTGATGATGACCGACAGGATCCATGTAACTTATGAATCAAGGTAAATATCGAGCGAATCCATGGAGCTTGTGTGGTAGGAGGGATGGCTTCGATTTCCGTGTGATTTCAATGAGAAGAGGTGCCAATAATTGAGAAGTCGCGGTGTGCCGTCTGTTGACGATGACGTCTCTTTGATCGGCGTCGTTCACAGATCTTTCGATTTCATGTGGCTCTCTCAGTTTAATGTTAATCAGTTGTTAGCCCGAGCATGATCTACGTTAGGGCTGATGGGATAGATAGCCCTCGGCGAGTTTTTCTGTTGCAGCTATAACGTACTTTCGTCGTTGATGAATTAATTGTGGTCGTTTGGATGCTAGATTGGTGGGCGGGGGAAAGATACCCAGAACTAGGCTCGTATTCGTGATTGAGGCAGCAGCATTGTTTATCATAGCTCATCCCTCTTCCTCATCTCCTCCTTGCGGTCCTCGACATCGGCCTCGAACATTTTCTTCTTCGGGTTCTTGGGCTTGTCGCCTCGAGGCTCTAGGACCGTGCCGTCGGCTCTCTTGATCGGCTGCTCCTTTTGCTCACTACCTGCACCTTGCGCCTCGCGCCTGCTGTCTTCAGCCATCTGCCCGATCTGATCGCTGACCCTGCCTTGATTCGGCAGCTGTTCAGATCTAGGCGGGACTTTCGCGCCAGCACCGCCTCCGCCAACAGGAATCCCGGGACCAGCGTTGCGATCCATACCCTTTGGGAACTTCGGTATACCGCCACTAGCACTGGCCTGAATCCGCAGGGACGGCCTCACACTGCTGTTACTCACAGCACTACTCGTCGCGGCACGACCACCGATACCGACAACAGACAGCGCGAACGCAAATGGCTTCCACAGGAAGTACTTCAGCGGCACCCAGATGAACCACCACGCGGGACCGTAGATCAGACGGCGAAACACCAGCCACGACAGCGTGATGCACAGCAAGTAGAAGGCAGTCTCCAGGTACCAGGTATCGCTCTTCTGGCTGGTGACGAGCGTGCCGAGCAAACTCCTGCTGTTCGACAGCAGCGTGTCGAGATCCGTGTATTTATCACCCAGTTCCCTGAGCGCGAGCTCCGACGCCTCGAGCGTTTCGGACGCGAAGCGTGAGCGCGTTACTTCGGATGCCAGCCGGTCGTGCGTCTGCCGGAGGGCCGAGGTCACGTCGTGAGAGGCGTTGATCAGTAGGTCGTCTTGGTTTAGTTGTTTGGTCGTCTGGCGCCGGCCGGCGAAGAGGTCGGTTGATTTTGAAGAGGATTCGTTGAGAGGTGTGTTGCGCAGTGTTGCAAAGAGGGCTTCGCGTTCTTGTTGCTTGGCTGCTTCTGAGGAGCGCTTTGCGTTGAGCTGGGCGCGGCGGAACTGGTTTCGAGCGCTGGAGGGTGTCAGTGGACTGTATCATTCATCCCTTTAAAAATGGACCGAGGTGGTCGTACTGTTTTAGGTCTTCACTCAATCGCGATGCCTGGGCTGCCAGTCTTGTCCTTTCCTTCTCTTTGTCGTCGTCTCTTCTCGAGTGTCGTCCGGTGCTGGCTGTGATATCCTCGAGTTCGGTTTTCAGTAGCTCAAGTGTCTCCTCGTGCTGCTTCAATCCTTCGTGGATGTCTTGCGTCAGTTCAACACAGACGTCGTTGTTTCTGTCGCCAGATTCCAAGGGTGTAGATCCGGGCTGGAAGTTGAGCTTCGAAAGCCTCCCTATCAAGTGTAGGGTGGTGCGTACAGACTCGGAGAGTGCTGTTAATTGCGATGAGAGTTCTCGTGTAGTCATTGCATGGTCGTTGGGGGTGGTAATGGTAGACCGTGTACTGTTACCTACTACCTAGTACCGTAGTAAAGCTACGTCGGCGAAATACTCAAAAGCCGCGCCGACCACGGGTCTATGTGACGTCGCGGCCACACCTCAACCTGATTGGTCCGCCGGCCTCTGGATTTAGGAAAGAGCATAAACTCCAGGCGCTACCAACGCTTAAAAGGCTATAACGATGAATGGTCGAAATGACTAGGTACATGTACTGTATATAAGAAGATGATATTTCATGAATGCAAATCTAACACAATCTCAAAGCCTCTTTGCAATTGTAATCGATTCCACTCAGAATCGATCTTGACACTTTCGAACACTACTCGCAGCATAACACTACTCGATATCATCCAGAATGAGCATTGGAAGAGCCGCAATCACGAAGGTCGGCGGCAAGTCCGTCGGTCCCATCGGCTATGGATTGATGGGTAAGTTCTCCAGTCGCCCAGGCACCATGGGCAGTCCAGGCTAACGTTTTCCCTTCAGGTTTGTCAATGCCATGGGCGCCAGTCGACCCACCCGTAGCAGTGAAGCTCATGAGAGCAGCGCTGGATCAAGGTGCAAACATGTGGAACGGTGTACGTACCACAGTCCAACTCTTGTCTACCAAAACACGGTCAACGTACTACTGTCCAGTCTGTCCAAGAAGCTGATCAGAACCCAGGGCATCTTCTATGGCACTCCTCAGCACAACTCGCTGCACCTCATCAAACGCTACTTTGAACAGTACCCTGAAGACGCGTCCAAAGTGGTCCTCAGCATCAAAGGCGCTTTCACCATGCAGACCGGTCCGAATGGTAGTCCAGAGGGTGTCCGCGCGTCCGTCGAAGAAGCATGTGCCGTCCTGGGTGGTGTCAAGAAAATCGATGTCTTCGAGATGGCACGAGTCGACCCTCAATTTCCTATCGAGACCTCAGTCAAGGCCCTTGCGGAGCTGGTCAAAGAAGACAAGATTGGCGGCATCGGTTTGAGCGAAGTCAGCGCCAACACGATTCGTAAAGCCCACGCTGTTCATCCTGTTTCGGCTGTCGAAGTCGAGCTGAGCATGTTCACGCCTGATCCGTTGACGAATGGCATCGTGGATACCTGCCATGAACGTACGTGCCATACTTACATTCCATGCCCAGGACGAGCCACTGACAGAATCGTTTTAGTCGGCATCCCAGTCGTAGCGTACAGCCCAATCGGCCGTGGTTTTCTCTCAGGCGAATTCCGCAAGCTTGACGATATGCCAGAGAACGACTTCCGCCGCATCCACATGCCCCGTTTCCAAGCCGACGCGTTTGATCAGAACGTCAAGCTCGTAGAGGCTGTAGAGAAGGTTGCTAAGCGCAAAGGCTTCACAACCGCGCAGGTGGCCATCGCCTGGGTGGTTCGTCAGGGCGCCATTCCTATTCCCGGATCATCCAAGATGGAGCGTGTCGTCCAGAACAGCAAGGCCGTGGAACTGAGTGATGAGGATATGACGGAGATCCAGAAGATCCTGGAGACCATGCCTGTTGCAGGTGCGCGTTATGGTCCTGCCCATCAGAAGTTGTTGAACGCATAGGAGGTGAAGACTTGGCCTGATGGAAGGAATTTTCAGGGAGGCAAGCCGTTGATAGGCATATTCAATACTATCATGATTGTGTGCTTACTAGTTTCTTGATATTCAGGCGCTACTCGGCGACAGACAACGACAGATCAATCTATTACTTTCGAATTCGGAATGTCAGTGCAGAAGTCTCAACCTTCCTCTTACCTTGAAGTACGTACAGTATCGAGAAGACATGTAGTTGTCCCAGTGTCTAATCACAATAGTCATGTTTGCGCACGCGATGAGGCTCGATGTGTAAAGAGTGCAGTGCAATTCTACAGCCCAAAGATATGTGCTACGACCACGCCACGCACGCCAAGCGAAGTCCCATGCATCATGCACGTAAGATTTCCACTACCAGATCGACATCGCTATCACATTCTCTGTCTACAGATCAGCACCACAGTACATCAACCCACAACTCACAATCTCTTCCAACCCTCGCCCTCCTCTCCAACTGCCCGCAACCGCAGCAATGATAACTCGATTCCTGACCTCAATCACGACCTCCTTCTCCCCCTTCAACGCCAAATCCGGCAAAACAGCGCGCAACTTCCTAGCGATGCTCCCACCGAACGCGCGGAGAACCATGGCCGTCAACATCAAGATGCTGCCTCGGACAGACGCCGCTGTGCCGGGAAGTCTGGAGCTGAAATTCAGTACGTTTTTAATATTCCTTTTCCCGCGAAATGCAACTTCTTTCGAGTCGAGAGGAATTTATATATATCCCAAAAGTTGCATATCTTCCGATATCTTCTTCTGGAATTTCAAAAGATATGGAAAAAGGCCTTTTCGAGAAATCGAAATATTAGGGAGATTTGGTTTACGGGGTTGAAGAATATGCGGCTAACGATGTATTCGCAGAAGATGGCAAGGAAATGGCCATCGATCTCGAGACGATGAAGATCAAGGACGTCATGGAGCAGGTCGATAGGCACTCGAGGATGTTGGCTCGCAAGGAGGATCTGAACGGATGAGCGGGCTGGTGACGTGCACGCATACCGGACACTGATACAGCACGCAAGACTGTGATGCTCGCTATCTTGGGAGTTTGCATGGAGATTATGATACCCAGGCGTATTTGGTTTGAGGATGAAGACAAGATTCTACGCCAAGGAAGCAAGAGCGAGAGGTTCAGCGAATAAGCGCCGAGGATAGAGGGAGGTGGTGCATGATGGACATCCGGACGCAGATTACATGCACTGGGTGAACCAGAGTTGTACTTCACGTTGCCAAGTAGAGCGCTGGTTGCGTATATGACTTTTTGTTTATACAGCCCCTGTATAATTTCTGCAACTACCTCTTGAATATATCATCTAAACAGAAGCACCAGAGATGAAGAACCACTTGTCGACGCTTGGGTCAATTGGAGCAGGAGCCTTGTTGTCGCCAGCTGGGATGTTAAGCTTGCTGGCGTCGGTCTTGTCCTGAGAGTGACCAACAGTGGTGTTGGTGCTAAACGATCGTCAGTAATCTCCTAAGGATATCAATCCGCGATCCAACTCACAGAGAAATCTCGCCCTTGTTGGTCTTGCCGGTGATAAGCTTCTCCCACGCCTCAGCGCACTCCCTGACGACGTCCATGGCGTACTTCTTGTTCTTGCACTCGCCAGAGAAAGCAAACTGGTTCTCAGGCTTTCCGTCTGGGATCTTGTAGATGCGGAACCACTCATTGGTGGCGCGGAGGAGACCAGGCAGGTGGCGCTCGACATCCTCAATGTCGTTCAGCTTTGGCGCCAATGGGTCGTTGACGTCGATGACGATGATCTTCCAGTCGGTCTCGCCCTCGTCAAGAAGAGCCATGACTCCGAGAACCTTGACTTGCTTGATCTCACCGGACTTGGCGACGGCCTCGCCGATCTCGCAGACGTCCAGTGGGTCGTTGTCGCCCTTGGCCTTGGTCTCTGGGTGGGTGACGTTTGGGTCCTCCCATGTCTGTGGTGATTGTTAGTGGGGTTGGTCGTTGGTGGAGCTCGAAGAGTATCGACTGACCTGTGGGAAGGCACCGTAGTTCCAGATGTAACCCTTGTGTGGGAAGCAGTTGCGGACAAAGCGGAGCTTACCCTTCTTGATGTCCTGCTTGATTGGGTTGAGGACCTCGTCCTTGGAGATCTAGGGGGTAGCTGTCAGCTGTCTGTGTTTCCTAGCTCAACTCTTGTCGCAGGACTGCAATTGGAGCTCAATTGATCGACTGCAATGTCCACTGACCTCCTGCTTGGCGTTGGTCCAGCGAGGAATCTCAACAATCATGTTGAGGACGGTTTGCTGGTCGTTGGCGTAGAGTGGGATATCGTGGAAAGGAGAGCATGGCTGGCCGTCCTTCTCAATGTAGGTGCGGTGCTCGAGAGTGTGAGGAGCAGCGACGCTGCGGATGCCGTATATTGGGGCCATGTTTGATTGACTGGTTGTTGATGAAGAAGATGAAGGAGTGGAAACAGACAAGTGTCTGGCAATGAGAGCAGTGCGGGACTGAATTTTGTTGATGTAGGCGGAATATCCCGCTGCTGTTGATGGGCGAGGAGCTTGGATGGTGGGGTTGAGGCAAGCAGCAGACGCAGACCGGGTTGAAAACGAAAACGGGGTCCTCGTCTTCTGGCCACGGATGGCAAAACGAGCGAGTTCAGGTCCTCTGCGAAGACCGGCGCTGCCAACACTGTGAATGGCGGTGAACGGTCCTGACCGAAACATGCAGGTCGAGCACTCTATTCAAGCAATAGCCTGCGTGATCGCTCAACGGTATTCGGTTGCGTGCTTGATGGATCTGGATCTGGATCTGACCAAATGGAGGAACGGATGAGAAATGCTGATGTTGCTGAGTCGTTGATCCGTCATGGCCTTTTCTTGTCGATGCCCATCAGTCCATCCCGAAACCGACCTCGGCACATAATTATTATACAGCACTTTTGAGCTTCTGGTCGATTGTTTAAATATATAGTGGAATTTCTGACACGCTAAAGACAAGATGAAAAAGACGGTGTTTGGTACAGTATACAACAAGACTCATTCCGTATCTCAATCCGGCCTCAATATAATCTGTTCGGCTTCCAGAATCCAGCAAGCACCGTTCCGTCTTCGGCCTCATTGACGACCTCCCTATCCTGAACCATGTTCTCGGTATCTTGATACTGATCAAACATCTCTGGCTCATCCGGCCATGGATCTACATCATATTCGATCAGCTCCTCCTGAACAAGAGGCTCTTCATCCCATGCGCTCTCCTCGACACGCATATCGTTCGCGAAGCCTTCTAGGATACACGCGTAGGGATAAGACATTGCCTCGCCGTAACCAAGCGCCAGGTCTTCATACAGGAACGCATTCTCTACGATGTGAGGAGCACTCTGCTGCCGCGAGGTGTACGTTGACCGCGTTGGGTGAGTGGCAGAGGTGTAGGGGTCCGGTCTTCGGTCGTAGTACTGCCGGTGAAAGACATCGCATTCATGTGTTCGTCCCGACGGCGGAGAATGAGGGCGAAGAACACAAGGACTAGCCCGTTCTGATTGCGCTGCCTTGTCCAGCGCACGTTCACAGCCTTTCAGTGCTTTGGTCAGAGGCGAAGACGACGACTTCTCTGCTAGTATGGTGACTGCTACATGGTCCTTGCGATGTGGCATTACCGGCTGTCTGTCGTCCTGAAATGCGGGCTTTTGGCCATCGACGCCTTCTACTGTAGTATTCGTTGGCGCAGGTATGGTTACCTCTTCCTGTACTGCTGGTTGCGTGCGATCAGGCTCTCTGGTTCGTTCGGTGCTCTGGACTTGAGTATGAGCCCTGGGGTCTGGCCTGTCACTTTCTGGGACTCCTCTCTGCTGATCGTTTCCCGTTTGATGATCGCTTGTGGGAGCCTTCGGTCGGTTGACCACCTTCGTCGCTGAAATCTCCTTTCGATTCAGATTCATACCATATGTAGATATAGAAGCTCCGACTGGCAGTGGTTCTGGCCATGTGATACCGCTGTTACTTTCACCGCGTGGTCTCCTGCCATCGACGTCCAGAGAAGAATCTCGATGAAAGTGGCTGCTCGAGCGAGTTCCAGCAGCACGCTCATCCGTCAAGTGACGGCCAATATGCTGCTGAAGCTCGAAATGGTGTTCCGGCGTCCTCTCGATTGGTGGAGGGTTTGCACGACGATTGCGGCGATCCTCGGTGACACCAAAGTAAGTGCTAATTTCCTGCTCGTGGTCAAGTCTTTGTTCTCGCCGCTTCTTGTCCTTTCTCATTTTCGATATCTGCTTTTCCACAGATACGCCTACGTTATCGTCTGGGTTTTGCAGAAATCTCATCTCGGAAAAGGTAAGGTCAGGCACTAGAATTTCTCGTGTCAGGCTTGAAGGCTGTGAGCAGGGGCAGCACACATACATCCTTTGCCTCTGATCGGTACAGATGCTCGACCCTGTTTGTACAAACCCGACTTGAGGTTCGGAAGTAGCTATGCAGAAGTCAGCTGCAGGTTTGAAATGTATTGCAAAGTCGTCTCACGGTCAATCTGTCGTTCGCAACATGTGCGGTTTTGAAGTTTTTGACGAGGTCCATAGCGTCGTCAGCATGCTCCTTCCTTCTCCTCTTCTTTGGCTTAGTATCTTTTTTGCGATTACGTCTCGACTTTGACTTCTTCGGCTTCGGATCTTTGGGCAAATACTTGTCTGGTTTCGTTTTGTGGCGCGGACGTCGTTCGTAAGATTTGTGGACTTGTTTTCTGTGCTCATCTGAAGCGGACTCTGCCTGTGAGGGCTCAGAGACGGCCGACGAGCTGTCGTTCTCGCTGGATGTACCGCTCTCACCGCTCTCGGAACGAGTGCGACTACGGTGTCGTCGTCGTTTGTGCGCATGTCGCGTTTTTTGTGGGATCTCAATCACAGAGCTGTCGGCGATGGGAGCGATGCGCTTGCTTCGATGAAGCGACCGAGGAGATGATGCGCCACTCGGGTTGCGTGTACATCGATCTGATCGCAATGGGCCTGTTGTGACGGCGGTGGTGGTGGTGACAGTGTTGTTCCACAAAGCCACTTGGAGATATCCATTGGAGGCCCATTGGTATTTAGATGGAGTCATATCGATGAGGGGACTGGTTGTTGAGAAGCATGTGCGTGCCTTCTCTGCAGTAATTACTTTGGGAAGGAGCTGCCGATGTGCGTCAACGCCTCTCTTGTGCTGTCAGTACGCGCCTGACTTGATCTCAATGTCTTCATACCCAGCCTGCTGCAGTCCTCTATCCTACATGTACCGTAGTCTCCCATCGAACGATCGGCGAGGTAGCTCTGACAATCTTCAATGTACGGTGTCTTACTCTTATCATTGACAGGAGTCACTTCAAATTACGCCTTACCGAAAGATTGATGCGATCGAACGAAGCAGGGTCCGGCTTTCTCGCTCGCATGGGCATATTCTCTGACCGACAGATCTTTTGCAGCTAAATTGCTGTGCCTGACCGTCGAGGTGTCATGGGTATTTTGCTGGCAGCTCATCGTTCACACGGAGTGCGCGGAGCGGCACAATGCATTGGAAAATGCAGCCTCAGGCCGATCTTTTGTATGAAGCAATTGGCGCAATTGGATTGCCGAGTATGGGGCACATGGAGAGCTGCATCCGGAGGTGCCAGTATCCTGCATCGTGTAACAAACAGATGCTCATCATGTCGAAGGTGTGCTAGAAGATGTCTGTCGAGATTTCTTTCCGACGCGCAAGAAACATCTACTTATGTCTTGACCACGGTCATTGGTTTCAATGAAGCTTCCATGGGCGTATGCCACGAAGTTGTCATCCTGCTCGCCATTTCGATGTCTGTACAGCGAGCACCGCGAACGACCACAACAACAATGTTTCGAGAGCTGCAAGCAGTTCACTTCTAATGAATCAGGTGAATCTCATTCCCAATCACGCGCGTCAGTGTCGCGTATGACGATTGCTGCCTAGTACTCTTCACCAAGGCCCCGACTCCCCGGGGGAGCTGCTAGCCCAGCTCAAGGCAGCCTAGCGTCTATTGCGTGCATCGCCTATGAAGGAAAGTACGATTGACGATTGACCGATGGAGGGGTCGTAGGTTCGCTTCCTGAATGAAAATCTCCAAAATCCATCCGTCCCCCATCACCACCAATGCTCTGAGCCGCCCTGCTGACTGACAGGCGTGTTTTCTCAGCGTGGTCCCGTAATCCCTGCTTGAAAACAGCGACGCTCTTCTGGCTCTGTTTCCTTCCCTACACCTACAACCAGTTGTTGCCTACTACATCACCAGGCACACTACCTCATTACTTTTACTTGAGCTACCTTTCAGCTCAACTCCTTCATACCTGAACCTTTCAGATATCACTGTCGTTTGCGCAGACAACTCGCAGCAGCTTCAGCTCATCCGAACTTGTATGTCCCACTTCACCTCTCCACCACTCGCCAGATACGATTCTTTGATCAAGTGGCACGCCTTATTGTGTCACTGCTCAGCTCAGACATCTTTGTTCTCCATCGTCGCAAGACCTTGAAAATATCGATTGCGCTTCACAAGATCAGAAAATCACACGAGCGCATCGCTGGTCGATCTGAGCTGTCACGTCACAGCTCCACAGCTTGCCCTCACCCCTCATCTTTCCCTCACCTGCAACTTTGCGCATTCATAACTTTCTCTCACAACAACTTTCCTGACAATTGCTAGATTTCGGATTCTCAAACACACACCTTCAGCATGTCTAAGCTTTTTGTTGGGTCAGTATTTGAAGTATCGCATGCAGGTCGTGCGCATTACTAACAACACAATAGTGGCCTCGCATGGCACACTGATGACCAGGCTCTTCGCACCAAGTTCGAGGAGTTTGGCATGGTCGAGGAGGCCATTGTTGTCAAGGACCGGTAAGAGCGCCAACCCTCCTCGACATAAAAAGATGAGAGACTGACAATACACAGCGACACTGGTCGCAGCCGTGGTTTCGGTTTCGTTCGTTACCAGACCGATGCTGATGCCGATGCTGCCGTTGAGGCCATGAACAACGTCGAGTAAGTGACTCCATACAACCAATCACTCCCTCAATCGCTGACAACAAACTCAGGTTCGACGGTCGTCAGATCCGCGTTGACAAAGCCTCCGAGCGTGGCTCTGGTGGCGGAGGCGGCCGTGGCGGCGGCTTTGGTGGTGGCCGTGGCGGCGGTGGATACGGCGGTGGCGGCGGTGGATACGGTGGCGGTGGTGGACGCTCTTACGGTGGCGGCGGTGGTGGTTACTCCGGTGGTGGTGGAGGCTACGGCGGCGGTCGTGGTAAGTCTTCTCACTCTGCAACATCGTAGTTTTACGCTGACATAATCCACAGAGGGCGGCTACAGCGGCGGCGGTGGATACCAGTCTCGCGACCAGGGCGGCTACGGAGGCGGATCAAACGGCTACCAGGGCGGCGGCGGCCAGGGTGGTGGCTACTAGGAGTAGTCCGCTCTTTGCAAGAAAGTGCTCGTTCCAGACGTGGAAGGGACAAAATGCTTTTTGCTTGACCGTCGGGAGTCTTCTCATGGCAGCCGCTTCGGTTGGGTAAAAATTCACAAAAGGAGCACACAGACACGGCAGCACGGATGATATGGATTTCTTTGAATTTGCTATGATACCATGGAGAGTCTCTGCATCACAAAGACGTGGGGCATGCATCTACAAGCACAGAATGATCATAACGAGCTCTGATCTTGAATTATCTTCTTCCCGTGTGGTGACTGAGACGTTTGTCTACTGATCGTGACATTTGTTTATGTTGTCCATGTCCTGGACCCTTGCATACATCATACTCCAGCTGCGCACGTGAGAGACATGTGAAAGTGGGACTGGTCAATGCTCAGTCATGAACCCCAGTTCACTTCGAGAACGATTCGAGAACATCTCCAGGGTTTTACGACGTCCGTAGCGACCTAAATTCACGACACGACACGAGACGACCCATCACGCATCTATCATCCATCGCCAGACCCATCAACAGCTCCTACCACAATCTCACGCGACACTCCAAAAACCACCGCAAGCTTCAAGCGAACACCCTCTCGATCCCCTCCTTCACCATCTCCTCCGCGCAACACCTTTCACTACCACAATGCCAGCCGCGGCCTCCTCCAAACGCGTCAAAAACACCCGCATCTCACGACCCTTCATAATCGGCAGCCAAGCCTGGAACCTGAACCCGTCTAACAACAGCGACTCCGTGCCAGAGGGGCACACCAAAGGCTGGCGAGTCTACGTGCGCGGACTCGACAACGGGCCCGACATCAGCACCTGGCTGAAAAAGGTGCAATTCAAGCTACACCACACGTACGCGGAATCGAACCGCACGATCGAGAACCCACCGTTCGAGGTGCGCGAGACGGGCTACGGCGAATTCGAGATCGAGCTGCGCCTGTACTTCGACAGCAGCAGCGGCGAGAAGGCGCAGTACCGCTTCCATCGCTTGCGGCTGGAGCCGTACGGCAGCGAGGAGAACGTCAAGCGCCAGACGGAGAAGAATGAGGTCCTGGCTGAGACGTGTGAGATTGTCGAGTTCAATGAGCCCAGTGCGGATTTCTTCGCCAAGATGACGAGTGAGGACCAGTTTGCGCATTTGAGGAAGAAGAGCGCTGGAGGGAAGGGCGGGGGCAAGGGTCGTGGTGGGAAGGCGAGGATTGAGTATGAGGGTGGAAAGGAGCCGACGGCTGAGTTGCCTGAGAAGAGCACTGAGACTGCGCCTTGGAGTAAGGAGATGGAGCGCAGGGTGCTGGAGCAGTTGCAGGATGCGCAGCGTGAGCTGGATGTGGCGCTTGAGCAGGAGCGACAGAAGGCGAGGGAGAGGCAGAAGAAGATGGCTGAGGTCTCTGGATGAGTGATCACAATGACAACGTACAGACGTGAAAACGACGAGGATCATGCATTCATGGATATACATCACCGGTAACGCCACCGCTACCACTGTAACCTATTTGCCACCAATCTGGCCCTCGACAAACTGCAGCGCCGCCTCCCTGCTCACGACACCAATGCTGCTGGCCTTCTTATCATAACCGACCGCATACGTCTTCTCCGCCACATGCAGCATCTCCGGCCGGAAAGTAGTGCAGATAAACTGTCCATCACGCGCAGACTCATGCAGCAGTTCCGCCACAGCAGTGCGGTACTGCGCGTCGAGGTTAGCATCGATCTCGTCGAAGAGATAGAACGGCGCAGGATCAGAAGCTTGAATGGCAAAGACCAGCGCCAGCGCACACAGACCTATAGATATTAGCTTCAATCGAAACGACAAGAGTTTCTGGGAACACTCACTCTTCTGCCCACCGCTCAACTGCTGGATCTTCTGCTGCTCGTCGTGCTTACTGTTGAAGCTGACCTGGATACTAACACCAGTGTAGTTGTCCACCGAACTCCTCTGCCTGTCGCCTTCATCATCGCTGCCCTCGGCCTCCGCAGCGCGATCCGCTTTGCGCTGAATACGCAGACTGCCCCTGCCAGCGGGCACCAGCTTCTCGAAAATCATCGCAAACTCCTTACTGACCTGGCGGAAAGTGCGCTCGATCGCCTCGTCCTTGCGCTGATCCAGCGTCTCGATGAGTTCCGTGATCGACCGCAGACTAGTCTCGAGCTCCTCGCGGCGGTTTTCGAGCTCGGTGCGTCGATTCGTATTGTTGTTGTACTGCTCGAACGCCTTTTTGTTCACTTGGCCGTACTTCTTGAGCTCCTCTTGCACGCGGTGGAAGCTCTTGAGCGCTTTGTCGTACGACATCTTCGCGAACGGCGCTTTGAAGGCTGCTTCGGGCAGTACGCCCAGATTGCGGATTTTAGTGGTTACGTCGGCTGCTTGGTTCACGTACATTGCGCGTCGCGAGGCGGACTTTTCGAGCGATTTCTGTTGGCGGTACATTTGCACGGACAAGTCTTTGATCTCTTGTTGCTGGGCTGCGAGTGTGTGTTCCCTCTTTTGGAGCTCGGTTTGTGCCTGCTCGATCTTCGCGTCTGTGTCTTCAAGCTTGGCAGTGATGGCAGAGAGGGCGTCGTCGGCACGCTTGAGGTCGCGCTGGCGCTGTGTCAGACGTGAGTTGCCGGAAGTACCTTCTTTGCCATTGTCAAGCTCAGGGTCGTCCGCGTGCAACTGGTCTATACGAGGACGGAGATTCTCTCTGAGCTCAACTTCGATTGTCCTTTTGCGGACCTCAAGATCCGAACGTGCTGCAGCAAGTTCGTTGACTTGCCGACGTAGGTCTTGGACTGTCGAGCCAAGGGTCTCAAGTTGACGCTCTTCCTGTGTGGTGAGTGCCTTTTTGAAGTCGGACTGAAGCTCTCGCTCGTAGTCATTCATCTGCTGACCCAGAGCTTGCAGGTTGTTCTCGGCGTTTTGGCGGGTTTGTTGCATCTTTTCGAGCTCGTCATGCTTGGTTTGCAGGTCATTGGATTTGGACCGTAGCTCTTTCAGAAGTGGGCCGTAGCCGTTCTCAGATTGCTCCTTTCTCTGCTCTGCCTTGAGAAGATTGCTGATAGCACGGGTGATCTCTTGGTCGAGCTTCTCACACTCGCGTCTGATCTCATCAGCTCTCTCTTGCTGGTTGTCGTAGTCATCTCTCCATTTGTTGACGTCTTTGCAAGCGTCCAGACGGGACTTGCGCTGATCATGGTAACCACCAGTCAAGGCACCCTTCTTGTCTGCTCGGTCACCATCTGGGGTAATGGCACCAACTGAGTGGCTGCGAGCATACTGAGAAGCAATTTGCAAGTTTGGACAGACGATAGTCTTGCCAAAGACTTGCTGGAAGGCGGAATCAAACCTTGCATCGTACCTCATCTTCGAGATCAGTGGTACTGCGTCGTTGGCTCGAGGCAAGTTGGCTGGCTTTGGCCTGACACGGTTTAGGGGAACGAACGTGACACGTCCTGCTTTTTCTTGCTGCATAATCTCCAAGATGCGCGCAGCAGTCTCATCAGTGTCGACAATGTAATGGAATAGACTTGCTCCGGCTGTGACCTCTATGGCCGTGCGATAAGCGTCATGTGGCTCGAAGAGCTCCGCAAGCGTACCATAAACGCCCTCGATATTGTGCTGTCGGACGATTCGACGAACGGCAGCAAGACCGCGAGCTGTGTTACGATCCATCATCTGCGACAGGTGACGTTCGGCTTTCTGCACTTCTTGCTGGGCGTGACTGATGACGGTGCCGAGTTTGGCCTCTTCTCTCCTAAGCTCCTTCCTGCGATCTTGAAGGCGATCACGCTCGTCCACTGTGTTTTGCACTGCGGCTGCCATATTCTGCGATTCTTCACCTCGGTTGTCGATGCGATCTCTGAGGTCGTTGACTTGGCCCTCAAGCTCCTCAATCTGTTGCTGAAGGGTAGCAAGATTCTCCTCAGTCTCCATGTTAATGGCTTTGCGTGTCGCAAGTCGCATGTTGATGTCCTGGACCTGAGCCTGAAGCCAGTCATCACGCTCGCGCTTCGTCCTGAATTGAGCTTGTCTGCCTTGCTTTGCATACAATCTCTGACGCTGCCCATCGGCTTCTTCGAGCTGAGATCTAGCTTTCATCTCCTCCTCCTTCTGCGCATTGTATTGAGGGTTAATTTGAGCGAGCTCAGACTCGCGTTGTTCGATCTGAGCTTGGATCTGGTTCAGATCCGTCGTGTGGCGGTCTCGTGCCTGCTGGGCAGCTGACTGTCCCTCGCGAAGAGTCTTGACCTCCAGTTCGATCTTCGCCTTTTCACGAGCAGCGGCTTTACGTTCCTCGTCGAATTGCTTCTTGTCGATATCAAGGAACTTGATGCGTTGAGTGAGCTCGTCAAGCTGTCTTTGTATCTTCTCCAGTTGTTGTTCCCGTTTAATGAACTCTTCACGATTGTGATCGGTGACTTCGGCCCCATTCTGTTGCAGGTCGTCTAGCTCGCCCAGCTTTCTATTGGCATCCTCTTGGTCGCGAAGATAGATTGTGTACTCCAGACATCGCTTCTCACGATCCTTCTCCTGGAATACCTTCAACTCCTCCTTCTCTTCCTCGAGTTCGGTAAGACGTTCGTTGATAAAGCTCAATACATCATCAATCTTCTCACGCTTGGCTTGTGTCTCTTCAATGATCTTCCTCGATTCCTGCCTGCGGTTCTCATAGACATGTGTTCCGGCCACTTCCTTGAGCAGGTTGAGACGATCGTGGTCTTTCATGTTCGTCAATGCCGTCACTCGACCTTGGGGAACGATGTAGTATGGATTGGCCTTGGAGAAACCGGCAGATTCCAGCATGTTCATGACATCTGTCTTGGTGGCATTCTTGCGATCTAGAGAGTATTCGTCCTTCTTCTGACCGATAGTTCTTCGTAAGATGAGTTCGTCGCTGCCATTAGGGAACCGTCGATCGGTGTTGTCGAAGATGATCTCCACAAAGGCTGTCATTACAGCAGATCCTTGACCCTCGTGAAGCAGAGCCTGTCGCTCCTCTCTTCCCATCTGCGTGTATGCATCTCCTAGAACGAATCGGATGGCCGCAAAAAAGTTACTCTTTCCCGAACCATTACGTCCAACCACGACATTGTGTCCAGGCGAGAACTCCTCGACATTTGTTTGTGTCCGATAGCTCTACTAGTCATTAGTAAATTGTCATCGGTACGCGACTGGATCTCTTGCCTTGAAGCCTTGGATGGAGATGGTCTTGATATGCATTTTGAAATATTGTTTGTGTGAGACGCAATACAATGTCACGCGATGCCACTGCAGATATACGGAAGGCTCGCTCGACGTGGCCTGCGAGCTGGTGATAAGTGAGGTGACTATCACGATCGAGTCGCAAACGACGCGACCTAAATGCCAAAGGCGCGCTCTCGCGTTTCCCCCACTGCGGTGGGCCAGATAACCACCTAGGCAGCACATGCAATCAATCTACTAGCACAAGACCCTGACGCCAAGAAGTGACCCGGTGAATTGACGTCGATTCCTATTTCAAGAACGATCATCGGTCAAAATTATTTTACACACATCACGAAATCATGCCTACTACACTAAAACGCAAGACTTCACCAACTGCCGCAGAAGATGGCGAGCCGTCAAAGAGACACTTCGTGGAAGCCGCGCCCCCGAGCGATATAACAGCAGAACCTACACAGTCATCAGCGGACCCTAGCGAGGACACATCCTTGGAAGCAGATGCACCAGAACCAGCAGCCTCAGTAGACCCTGCCACTCGCGCAGCAGAAGAGAGAAAAGCGCGCTTCGCCGCCCTGCGCGCCCGGAATGCCGACTCACGGAGCGCAAACCTCAAAGAGACCAAAGCCGAAAACCAGCGATTGTCGGTCGACCCCTCAACTTTGACATCACTGAACCGCAAACGGGACGTCGCAGCACACAAGCTACTGAAAGCCGACACGGAAGAAGCGGGCGAAGACTTCGAGCGCAAACGCGCCTGGGACTGGACGATCGAGGAGTCGGAAGCGTGGGACCGCAAGATGGAGAAGAAGCAAGCGCGGCGCGACGAGACTGCGTTCCAGGACTTTCGCGCCGAGGCACAGCGGGTCTACGGGCGCCAGATGAGGGAGCTGAAGCCTGATCGCGCGGCGTATGATGCTGAGAAGGCGCAGTTGATCGAGAGTGCGGCGAGGGGAGGCGGGTTGGAGATTATTGAGACCGCGGAAGGGGAGCTTGTTGCTGTGGATCGCGAGGGCAAGTTCTACAGCACGGCGGACAGCACAGATTTTGTGGGGAACAAGCCGAGTAAGGAGAACGTCGATAAGCTGGTGAATGATATTCGCAAGGCGGAGGAGGCGAGGAATAAGAGCCGGAAGAACAGGGGTGATGATGGCGGTGATGTCACGTACATCAATGAGAAGAACAAGCAGTTCAACATGAAGCTTGCGAGGTTCTATGACAAGTATACGAAGGATATCAGGGACAACTTTGAGAGGGGCACAGCTTTGTAGAATCCTTTGAGAGACGTGGATATACCCGAATTACTACTCTATTCTCCTCCCCACGCTGTCGAGGTTTGTATATCTCTGTCAGTCATGTATTCAGGCTTGGCCGATTTGACAATATCAGCGCCGAGCCATCTGTTCGAGGCAACACGGACGTTGGCCTGCGCCCTACTCCGCGCTGCACATCTCGAACGAAGCGCAACCGTCGCTGCTTGGCCTCCTCACGAGTCGACAGGAAGGAGCTACCATGCCTCTCTCACAGCAACACGCTGAATGTTGGTAAGTGAATTCATAGTGCTCGTTCTCAGGTAGGATTGTCACTACTTCTCTACTGATATCTATCTTTACACAATATCCACGTCTGCATGAGCTATTCATTGCACCATTCTCTAAAATACTTGATCCTGCGACCTATGACCGATCCGGCAAGCAATTCCGCTATCCACTACAGCCATCACAAAACGCCAAAATGGGTTGCAGATGGAGTAGAATCACCAAGGGCTACGGCTATATCTCGTCGAAGGAAGCAAAGGCACGACCGGCGAAAGAAACCGTCGACTGGAACGCTGATATCAAACGACGGCCGGGAAGCAGAGGCTGGAGTAGAATCCGTAGAGGCTACGGCTACGTCTCGTCGAAGGACGCAAAGGCACGAGCGGCGAGAGAACCTGCGGACTGGTACGCCGAATACTACGAACAGAGGGACAGAGACAAGGTAGCACGGTCGCAGAACAGAGGCGATGCTGCTGCGCGGCGTCACAGGCGTCGCCGTGGCGCAGGTACGTTTCTTGAGTATGCTGAGTTTGTCAAGATGGCGTGGCTAATGGTCATAGGTCAGGCTGCTGCTTATGGGTTATTCCACGGCTTGCGTTCGCACTTTCATCTTTAATGGGAGTTGCGATGACTTCAGGTACATTTCTTGAGTATGCTGAAATATCAAGGTGGCGTTGCTAATAGTCATAGGTCGTGCTGCTGCTACTGGTTTCGCTATGGGCTGGGCTTTGACAGTCACCATTAACGGGAGTTGCGATGACTTAATCTGCACGTTTGAGCGAAGCGTTCTGTATCATATGTTCAATTGAGAGTCTGCCTGTATAAATCTGGACCATTCAGAAGGTCTTCGCTATGTCAAATTGGATGTGCTGTGCAAGAAGTCTCGCTATGCAAGAAATTCGCTATGCAGAAAGAGATCGCTTCCATCAGTCGTTAAGAAATGCTTTCATCAAGTCGTGGTCGTTGATTCGTCAATACGCCGTAAAAATCGTCTTGTGTACTGTCGTGTAAAGAGGGAAAAGCAGAAACTTCCAGCTTCAGTCGTCCGGTTCGAGATCACTTAGATCCCAGAGGTCGTCGTCCTCACGCTCTTCGGAGAACGAATCCGACACCTGCTTGCCCCTGAAGAGCTTGGTCTTGCCCTTTCGTATCTTTTGAATCTCGTATTGACTATTGATCATCATACGAGGTTGTTGTTCAAGCGAATTGGCTTTGATGCTGAGCAGCTCGTACCAAGCAACCAGAAAAGCGAGCTTGGTCTTCGGGTAAACTTTGTGAGTACGACACTCGGTAAAGATTGCAGAAGCGCGGATGAGCTCCCAGAGCGAAAACCCGGCACCGACTTTCCAGGTTCACGCCTTGACAACCTCGTTGTCCTCGTTATGGCTGACTCTTGGCTGGATCTGCTGAAAGATCTCCGAGCATTCCAGCATCGCTGCTGCGTAAAGTTGCCCATCCAATTGATCTCCATCTCGAGAACTGCACTTGGTCATCTCTTTGCTATAATGGTCGATCAAGTGTCTGATGTCTTCCTTGAGGTCGACCAATACCCTGTTGAGCACTCTCGTGTTCGCTTGCGCCTGCGCGTCCTCCCAGTGTTGCTCGAGAGCTGCATCAGTGAGCTTGCTTGCCACCAACTTGGTTCTCACGTTTTGCAACAGGCTGAGATACTCAGGCCCAACTACCTTGAAGCAGACTACGTTTCTTGCATCGGTTCGCTTGTAACTTGTTCCTTCGATCAGGGTTCTGAGTTTAGTAGGAGTCTCTTTCCTAAAACGCTCGTATGGTGGATCGGGAACGCTTGACGGCCTCCCAGGCCGTCGCTTGAACTTGTTCCAGGAGTCCTGGCCAAATATGTAGCCGTTTTTGGCCGAGTCGATGACGAGATCGTGGAGATCACAAGTCTCTGTGACACGTCCATCGGTGATGTTTCCACTCAGATATGCCAGACGGTGCAGATACTTCGTGATGTGTCCTAACACACTGCCTTGCATAGAGAGTTTGAACGACTCTCGGAGCCAATAGTCGATGTCACGACCATCAGGTCCCAACACCTCACGCAAAGTCCTGCGATCAACCTTGATACCAAGCGATTCTGGAGTAGGACAGGCTGTAGGAACCGGTGCATTACGGAAGGGCTCCACAAGACGGTTGTCCCAAGTGACCCAGAACTGATCACCATCGTAATCCCCACCTTGCAGTTTACCTGCTAGAGGAAACTCGCCCCTAGTAGAGAAGATGACGACGTCTCTGTAGTGACTCAACTCTTGCTTGTATAGGGCGCGGACTCTTTGTATGTCACTGTTGCGCAAGGTTGGGTGACGGGCTACCAGAACATCGCCCTGTAGGCAGGACCGAAACTCTCCGGCTTCATCGTCTTCAAAAGGCACCGAAGTTGCAATGTAGATCTCACCGGGTGCCAGGACGCCATCGAAATCAGGTACACCGTATGCATACGCCGATTTTGGGAGTCTTATCTTGAGCTTCTGAGCCGCCTCCAGAGCCCAAGACTTGACAATATCTTGGAAAAACTCAGCCAAAACAGGACACTCTTTGGGAATGAAACCCGTCTCAAGAAGACCTATGGTCCTTTCAAGCATGTCTCGAGGTGTTCCTCCACTATGTCTGATGCCAGATTCGCGATTACGAGACTCGTCACCTCCAAAGGTTCTGGCGATCCAACGTCGCAATAAGATCGGGTCATCGATTGCAGCAAAGACTGCTTGGAAATCTCGGACGACTTGTTGCTCAGCCACAGTCACCAGAACCTCGCTCGGCACTCCACGATCTTGCAATATAGGCATAAAGTCCATGAAGAGGCTGGAGGGCTTCAGTGCAGTTGGATGCTTGATAACCTCCAGTTCGATATCCCCTGGTTCAGTGTTATACTTGAGCTGGCTGTCACTGATCTCGATCCAGATCTCCCCATCATCTTTCTCTCTGCCGGAAAGGCTAGATAGCATCCACATGCCTTTCGCACCGCCAAGACGGCATTGCAGCGCCACTGGACGATCGCCCTGTATCCCAAGATGCTCGCAGACGGCTTTCCAAGCGGCGGGGGATATTTTCGCGCAGCCATCGCTCATGACATGTGGGTCGGCGGCATCGTGGTATTTCGGAAACGTGCAACGAGGGTCGTCAAAGCATGTCGCTTCAGGGCTTCCATCGGCCAGAATGTCTCGAACACGGCGAATTTGCGAATGACGAAAAGTGACAGTCGGCTTAGTACTCGAGAGAGATAATGCGATACGAGCGTACGCCTTAGCAAATAATTGCTCCAGATTCAAATTCAGAGGCAGGAAGTCGTCGAAGAACGAGCGCAGATGAATACTTTTTAACCCAATGCCGCTGATTGCGAAGAAGATGAGGCGGTAGCTTCCATTTTCTTTCTCCTTCTCCTCGACGTGAAAACACCTCCATCGACAGCCCAGGAAATCAAGCTCTGCCATCAGCCATCGGGAGAAGAAAGTGTTTTTGAACTCTGATCTCGTCGTATTCAACGATGTGCAGTCATTGGACGATGGCTCGGTATATTCAACATACATCAGTCTCGAGCTTCCGAACTTTCTTTGTAACCGGCATGAGGCATCTTCGTCAAACCTTGGAGATGATAGATTCAGAAGGTTTACTCCATGGGGATCAAATGTCAACCGGGCCTTCAGCTGAAAGTGTGAGTCCTCAGATAAGTGTCTGATCAAATCGTCGCGCGGTCGGTTCTCCGCGACAACAGGACATCCTTGTAACCAATCAGCGATCTGCTCCAACCGCAATCGAGAGGTTTTCGCATGATGTGAGCTACGCTTTGGGGGCTTGACGTTCAGCTGATTAATATCTAGCTTTGATTCGGTGATCGCAGTGAAGATGGCCCATCGGAAGCCAATGGGTACATCACTGAGGATGGGCGGCAGCTTGAAGTTGCTCAACGGATTTTTGTGCAGGTCTCGGAGCCGGTAATCTATCGTCTTTTCCGTAGTTGAGGCTCGATTGGCTGGTTTTGTTACGGAAACGGATTCGGTCAAGTCGGTCGCGGCGCCGAAAGACAAATACTTCTCCTGCTGCGAACTTGTCTCATCACCCCAACTGTATTGAGTCGCTTGGGGGAATTCGCTGTCGAATGAGGTAGTCGCTGTAGTTGGAAGGAAGCTCCTTTGCAGTTTAGTTGAATTTCCGGAGCTCATCAGTTCTACCGTCTCCGCAGAGGACGTGCAAGACCTCTTGCGAGGATCGGTGTTCTCATTGAACCCGATTTTGTCATCTTGGTCAAAGTTACCAGACCTGCGCTTAGGTTGCTGAACGAGGTAGCTCGTGATAGACGGTAACGATGGCTGCTTTTTGGGGGTGTGCCTGGTCTTTTTGGTGGAGTTCATGGTGAATAGTTTCCGCCCTTGAGTCTGTACAGTTACAGCGGCACGTAGACGTTCGTGCAACTCGCCAAGCGGACCCTGTGAATGCTGTTTTGGCAGAGATATATCGGTGCTAAATTCGCCCACGATCTCCTGGAGCACCTCGAGACTGTTGGAACCTAAGGTCCAGATCAATTCAGAGCATCTGTACTGAAGGCTATTGTTGGTCTTCGCCGGTGTACGCAGTCCTTTACCGGTTGGTGGAAGAGCAAATCCGTATTGCAGGTTCAGCGATTCCACGACTTTGTTCGCTTCCGTTGTAATATGCTTTCCTCTGGGAGATAAAAGGTTTGAAACCTGTTCTGCATCAGTCATTGACTGGTAGACACCTCAGCCCGGAGGTGCCCTGTCTCTGTTTCGAAATGTCCAATGGCATGCAAAACAATGGCAATCGCGTCAACGATGCCGAAAACATCCAAAAGAGTGTGATCCAAACATAAAAGATGTCGGTGGTGTGAATGTGTGGTGCAATGAATTTGGAGCAGAAGAATATACTGTGATGTAGTCTGGTGCCTGAGGCAGCAGTTCGGTACTCCCCACGGGCCGTCGACGGCGCGAACCGATCGCGTAACGGCCACGGTTCGCGCGTGCAATACAACCTCGAAAGTTCGAGGAAGTTGCCGTGGCCATGTGAAGAACCCGATCACCCTTCGCTATTGACGCCGAGTTGCCTAAATGGTATCTACGAAGGTACTATGATATGCTGTCAACAAGTCATCGTAGATCGGAACCAATACATGATGAGGACAATCGTTCGAGCTTGGATGAGAGCTCTGCAACCAAACTATGAGCTGCCGTCGAGGCTCAGGCCATGTGTTCAGCTGTCACATCGAGCAGCAACGGGCCTGTGTGATAACGACCGAACCCAGGCAGAGTCTATGTCTACATCTGATCACAGACCGCTTGGTACCTGACCAACGCCCCCGCCCGACTGTACGCCACAAGCCACACACAAACCGTAGGACGTATGCACGGAGCTGCGGTAGACAATTTACTAGATGACTTGGGCGTAGAGATCCCCGGAGTCGAACATACCAAAAATAGAACGGTGGATGGGGGGTATTTCATGTTGTATTGAATCGTAGATACTCCTGTACTTTTTTGAAGAGCCATGAAACCACCTCAGCATCACACGATGCCCAACATCTAAACCTTCATCTCGGTCAAACCGTGCTTCCAGATGGTAACGAATGGAGTGACACCGTCCTCGCGGTAGTTGAGGAGAACGACCCTAAACTCTCGTCAGTACTCCGAAAACCTCAGCATATATCTCGAATACTCACATTCCATCTGGGTCCATAGACTCGCCAATGAAGAACTCGTAGTCCTTGAAGTTACCAACGACCTTCTTGGCGAAGGTGGAAGCGCCCTTCTCGAAAGTGGCGACGTCCTCTTCGGAAGCGTTCTTCTCCTTCATGGACTCCTTGACCTTCTTCATGTAACCTGTGGGCATATCAGCAAGCTGAACCAACCATTGCTTGGACGCAGAACGCACCCTTGAGGTGACCAAGGTATGACTTCTTGTCGAATGAAGTCTCCTGAAGACGGAAAGAGTGGACAACGTCGATGACCTGTGATTGACCCTCCTCAAGACCCTCATCGGCCTCCTCAGCGGAAGGGTTGGCACCGATGTCTGGGATCGCTCTTAGCACATGTTCTTTCTGAGCGCATGACGCTTCTCCATACCGATGTTATCGTTTCCGACGGTGATCTTCCTGCAGTCGGCCTCGTAAGCAACACCGTCGATCTCCTTGATGTCGTAGGAGTCGGAGAGGAGCTCGTCGCCAGTGATGATGTCCTATTTCAAATCAGTCAATGCTGTCGAAAATACGACTGAACGTGCGCCGACCTTGAAGATAATCATGATTGCGGTCTGTGTGGTTGGATGAAAGGGTGGAAGAGGTAGAGGTGATCTGCTGCGCAAGGAGTAAAGTAAACGAACTCCCCAAGAAATTTGCTGAAGAGTCGGCGGGGCATCCAGACGGTGGACAGTGGACCCTCAATCCACCCACCACAGTAGGCGGTGAATGATTGGACCCGCCAACCCCATTTTGGATCTTTTGCCGAGAATTTTCCAGCAGCGCCAAGGCCACACCACGACTTTACCGCGAATTCCGCTCTTGAGATCTTCTCGAGAAATTCGTGAATTTACTGCGCAATCAATTCCACCGCTTCCATATCAATAGGTATGTTTGCAGAAAGAGGAAGCAAAGAGATGCCCTTCAGATAGCCCAGGAAAGCACTCATCCGCCCGAAATGGTTGGTGATACTGCTATTTCTTATGGATGAGCTGAAGAACCCTTTGGTACTATACTGAAGGGCACTCTTTGCGCTCATGGCTTCTGGAGGCTAACAGACTACTCGAACAGATACCTCATACCGCTTCGCCGTTTGAGAATCTTCTTCCACCGCCAAAATGACCAAGACCTCCGTCCTCAACGATGCGCTTAACGCCATCAACAACGCCGAGAAGGCCGGCAAGCGCCAGGTCATGATCCGCCCATCCTCCAAGGTCATCGTCAAGTTCCTCAGCGTCATGCAGCGCCACGGTACGTTGAGTCTGTTTGTCATCAATGCGTTCGAAGCGATGTAGGATCCTCCGGGTACAAGAGAAGGAATCGGCAGGAAAGGCTACAGCGAAAGGGAACAACACAAATACCGGGCTGATAACTAGGTGGACGGTCTCAATAACTCATCCACGACCTCTGCCCTTTAAGTGTCCGGAAGATTGACTGCGGGGATCTTACACGTTTTCGGATACTCCTGATGTTATATGTTTATATTGCCGCAACATATCACTGACATTCTTCTTCAGGATACATTGGCGAGTTCGAGGAGGTCGACGACCACCGCAACGGCAAGATTGTCATCCAGCTCAACGGCCGGTATGTGATACACCTTGTAAATACTAGGAGAATATACGTCTAATACTATCGCAGCCTCAACAAGACCGGTGTCATCAGCCCTCGTTACAACGTTCAGCTCCGTGACCTCGAGAAGTGGGTTGTCAAGCTCCTTCCATCTCGTCAATTCGGTTACGTTGTCCTTACCACCTCTTCCGGTATCATGGACCACGAGGAGGCCAGGAGAAAGCACGTTGCTGGCAAGATCATTGGTTTCTTCTACTAGACGGGTTTGGGACAGGCGTAGCATTCTATGTCTTTCATATACCCAGGTAGCATTTTCAATCAAAAGTTACGGCGCCCAAAGTAGGCATGATCCATTCGATTCAAGACCTTGCCCTGTGCTTCATGTTTTTATGGACGAGTTTACTCGTAATCTGATGCACTCAAATTGATCTTGGTCGATCTTGTTTTAAGAAGCATGCAGCATTGTGAATACTAGTCTGAAAATAAATGTCTTCGGAGTTTTTTGTGTTTCAGAATGTTGTACCTAGGCATATCTAGCCAACTTCACGTCGATCAGCGTTGTGACGCTTGAATTGCCGACGCACCTCTTATACAGCATCACTTGTCCCAGCCAAAGTTCCTCTCTCTAAACTAAACAGAATTCATCATGGTGTTAGAGACGATATACGTTGTCAGGCATGGCGTGAGTAACATCTTCATATCATTGATCTCTGAATTCCGTGTCTACTGAGAAGGAAGACCATGAAAGAGACGGACCACGACCCCTACGAGTACCTCATGGAGCGTTACCCAGGCGCCCGAGCAGGACAATACAGTCACGCACAGGCTGGATCAATTGGTGCTGGTGATTAAGCACGCTCGGCATTGGAGGCCTCACACATATATTTCATGCGCAATCCTTTGCCACTGCAAACACTGATGTGGTTCCCTAGTTTCGCTCAAACTGGGTTGTAGATCCAGTAACAGGCACGTACACCAGCAACATCCCGACACCAACAGGAATCCCTTCAGATCCTTCACTCGCATCTCATGGCGTCGCCCAGTCGAAGGAGATGGCCGAATACATCTCGAAGATCGAACCACCAGTGGACGTAGTCATGTCCTCACCCTTCTACCGTTGCATCCAGACTCTGACCCCAACGGTCACAACTCTGAACTCTCAGCGCTCAGGAACAGACAAGGAGCCAGTACGAATCCAGATCGAGAACGGTCTAGGAGAGTTCTACGGTCTCGCACGTTTCGACCACCCAAGTCCAGCGACCAACGACATCCTAGCAACGCACTTCGACAACCTGCACCCAAGCTACGAGGCCACGATCCGGCCCTCCGTGAACGGTGAATCCATCCCCACAATCCACGACCGCATAGCCTACTGCCTACACCGCGTGATATCCGCGCTCGACGCCGATCCATCTGGCCCAAAGACACTACTAATCTGCACGCACGCCGCAAGCATGATCTGCATTGGCCGCGTGCTAACCGGACGCATGCCCGAAGACCACGGCGAAGAAGACTTTAGATGCTTCACATGCTCTTTGTCCAAGTTCGAGCGCCGGGGCAGCATCAAAGAGGCTCAGGACATCGCACAGTGGAACGCGTCCACACCAGAGGACATCCCGGTCGTCAACTGGCGCGACGGCAACGGCGTTATGGGCGGCTGGGACTGCACGATCAACGGCGACTGCTCGTTCCTGAGCAAAGGCGAGGAGAGGGGCTGGTGAGTAATCTTTCGTGTTCCGCGTTGCTTGCTTTTTGTGTTTGCGATACTAGACTGCACAGGAACTTTTGGATGGAGGAGGCGCTGGGCGATAAGCTCGAGACTGGCACCGGCACGCCGGTGGCCAAGGATTAGCGATGTGCATTCAGCGATGGATACCTGCGCAATACTCGATGCCATAACGATGCTTACGACTATCAGGCGTTTCTCTGGCGACGAGAGCTTTCTCAAGGACCCGAATGCTTTCAACGATACGATTAATGAGGCGGCGGCTGAGGGCGAGGGCACGGTCAAGAAGGGACACCCGAATCTCTGAACGGTACAGCAGGGCAGGTCTGGGTCAAGGGAGGACAAAGCGGACAGGCATAGAGCGTTCGAATGGTGTGAATATAGCACGATGGACATAGGTCACGGGGGGAGGGGAATGGACAGGCTGGCATAGAACGTTCGAAATTTGCATTTTGTCCGCTACCAAAAACCCCGCTCCACGGTCTTTACGACCGGATAGTCAAGTGATGAGAGCAGCTAAACGTATCATGACCCATGATGAAGATGCTCAATATGCCTTTTTGATATAAACTCCACGCCAACTCATCAACCCCGGGAACCTGTTGTCCTCAGTACTCAGCGTTTATGCCGAGCCCTGGGTGATGGCACGGCGGGCACGCTGGCCACGCTGGCGGCTGGAGAGGTGGGCCTTCTCGAGAGCCTGTGGACCCTTCTGGACGACCTCGGCACCCTCGGTGAGGATCATCTCGATGTGGCATGGGTTGGACATGTATGGGTTGATCTAGTGGCTATCAGTCGTCTGTCCAGTGTACAAATGGCGGGCCATCACTCACTCTACCGTGAGCACGGTAAGTACGTCTCCTCTGCTTTGGGGCCTGGTTGACCTGGATGTGCTTGATAATCAAGTTGGAGGTGTCAAGACCCTTGGTGTCGGCGTTGGCCTCGGCGTTCTTGAGGAGCGAGAGCAGGAACTCGGCGGACTTGACTGGCCATCTGGCCTTGTCGGTACCGAACTGCTTGGCTATAGGACGGAAAATATCCCCGATCAGTCTTTGATTCTCTTTCTGACAGCATTTCTCCACGAGATTCATGTATAATATGCATCCTCGCAGCTGGTGGACTCACCCTGGGCGGTGCGACCAGTGCTCCCGGCATAGCGTCTCATTGGGATGGCCTCGACGTGGCTCTTGACGTTCTCGAGGTACTGGACGGCGCGCTCGAGCTTCCAGCCATTGATGGCCTGGGCGGTCTCGCGGGTGTTCTTGAAGGAGACACGGAGGTAGGAACCCCTGGCGCGGGCAGATTTGCCGTTCTCGATCTCGGTGGCAGCGTAGCGGACCTGGTAGAAGGAGATATGTTAGTGATTTTTCTTCACCAGTAGAGTTCATCGTTGAGGGTCGGAAGGTCGCAACATATCGAATGGAGAGTTGACGCATTCAAAGGGCAACATAGCGACTGCCCATCGATCAGACGTACCATTTTGGCGATTGTTGTCGTGATATACGAAGTCTTTCGTTTGTCGTGGTCGTCAACCGTAAGTCTTCAAAGCGAATTTGAGAGTGTAGCAGAATTCCGAGGTGTGGGCCTTGGCATTTCGCGCCGGGGCCATCTCGGCTAAGTCTGCTTTAGCGGCCGTCGGGCTTTTGCAAGCTGAATCTGACGGCGGCAGAGATTGGAACTTCGCGAGAGCTTCAAGAACTTTTTTTCTGGATACCGGCTTCGCATAACCACTACACAGCATCGTCACTCTTTACCGGTTTTATTCCTACTTTACACCCACACAAAACCGAGAGATGGCATTTACTCCAGGAGGAAGAGGCGGTCGCGGTGGTGCCCCACGCGGCCGTGGTGGATTTGGTGGTGACCGCGGTGGTCGAGGAGGTGGAAGAGGTTAGCAAAAGCCTTGCACCTCGCAATTTCGGCGCACATGCTACTTGCGAGATTGCGACAGAGGAAAAAATACAGAAGCTGACTTATTATCCAGGCGGATTCGGCGGTGGTGACCGTGGTGGACGTGGTGGCTTTGGAGCACGTGGTGGTGGACGTGGAAGAGGAGGAGACAGAGGCGGTCGTGGTGGTCGCGGCGGTGCTCGTGGTGGTGCCCGTGGAGGCTTCGGTGGAGCAAAGGGTGGCGCAAAGGTTATAATCGTACGTTGAAGATGTTGTTGCGACTCTGCTATACCAGGAGACTTACAATCATGCAGGAGCCTCACAGACACGCCGGTGTCTTTGTCGCCAGAGGAAAGGAGGATCTTCTTGTCACAAAGAACATCACCCCTGGTGAGTCTGTCTACGGCGAGAAGCGCATCTCTGTCGAAGGACCATCAACCGCCACCGGAAGCGCTGCCGTCAACGGCGATGTCCCAGCCGTCACCAAGACCGAGTACAGAGTGTGGAACCCTTTCAGATCCAAGTTGGCTGCTGGTATCCTTGGTGGTATTGAGGACATTCACATGAAGCCTGGCTCCAAGGTCCTCTACCTCGGTGCCGCCTCCGGAACCTCCGTCTCCCACGTTGCGGATCTCGTTGGTCCAACCGGTACCGTCTACGCCGTCGAGTTCTCGCACAGATCCGGTCGTGATCTTATCAACATGGCCACCCACCGCACAAACGTCATCCCTATCATCGAGGACGCCCGTCACCCGCTCAAGTACCGCATGTTGGTCGGCATGGTCGACTGCATCTTTGCCGATGTTGCGCAGCCAGATCAAGCCCGTATCGTCGGTATCAACGCACACTTGTTCCTCAAGGTCGGTGGTGGTGTCGTCGTTTCCATCAAGGCCAACTGTATCGACTCCACCGCTGCACCAGAAGCCGTCTTCGCACGTGAGGTCGTCAAGCTCAGAGAGGAGAGGATTAAGCCAAAGGAGCAGCTCACTCTCGAGCCTTTCGAGAGAGACCACGCCATGGTTGTCGGTATCTACACAAGGGCTGAGAAAGCTTAGAGTGATGATGACGTTGTCTTTGTACAGATGACTGGATTGGCACACGGATGATCAACGGAAGGCGTTTTGGAGTCATATGGCAAAGGGAACGGTAGATGTACTCTATACGTGGGTTGTCACCTCGAGCGATTATTCCATTCAATGAAAAGCATTTCAAATTCATGATCGTTATTATGTCGTGAAGTCGGTCTGATGATTGTGTGTTTTAAAAAAAATGTCAGTTCACTGTCGTATAGTCCATCGCAAGATGAGGTTACGATGTTCGAAGTCATTCATTCGTATCCTAGGGTATCAGAAGACTTTCCAGTCATGCCATATTGGGAGTCGCCCAATCTGGGCCTGAGTATCATCGAAAGCGCCAAAAAGCTAATAATTCTTACAACTCGAGAACGATAGCTGTAACAATGGCAGCTGTCATCCACCATCCGCTGACCGCAGCCCAACCGTCCAATCTCGAGGCGCCGCTCGTGGTACCACCAGAAGCAGTAGTACCATTGGGCAGGGTACCGTTGATGAGAAGAGTTTGTGTACCATTGACGTTGTTGACTCGCGCAAGAGTGCTGTTCAGATTCGTACCGTTGCCAACAACCGAGTCGAGGTAGCTGGAGTCATTATTGTCGTCACAACCACATTCCTGGTATTGCGCACACAAACACTCGACCGGTAGAGTGGTGTTTGTATTGTTGTGGCTGCTGGCGTTGTGGAAGCTGTACGGATGCGAGTACGGGTACGCGTACGCTCCGTAGGCCCAGAGACCACCGAATGCGAGTGCTGGAGCTAGGAGCAGGACTGGCGCTATGCCGAGTGGTGATCGTGCTCCGGATGAGTAGGGCGTTGTGGCTCCGCCACCGTAATAGCGTCCTCCGCCGTATGAAGGCGCGACGCCGCTGCCGCCTGTTGTGCGTCCGCCTGTGCTTGAACTGCCCGAGGTCGCACCGCTGCTGCCGCCCTTTGCGCCGGATGATGAGCTGCCTGAAGAGCCTGAGGAGCCTGATGATGAGGAGCCAGAAGAGGAAACTCCGCCGCCCTTGCCGCCGCCGCCGCCACCACCACCCCCCTTACGCTTCTCAAGAGAAGGTGGGAGTGGTATCGAGGCAAAAGCATCGCTGATGGAGCGAATCGAGACAGATGTGGCATCTGGAATTGCTGCAGCATTGACAGAGGATGTGATGCCTAGCGCGGCCACGCAGATTGATGAGACCTTCATAATGTGCTGTGTCGTGTGATATGCGGTGTGTGGTGTGCGTGTATGTAAGAGTCGAGCAGTGCTGGAGGTGATGGTTTATGCGGGTGCAAATAGGTGCAGGAAGAAAGATGAGTGAATTGAAGGCCAATACCTGTTAAGTATAGTTACGATGAGGTGATTACTGTAGTGGCCAAGCATAAAACGGGTGCCTTATGACGAGATATAAGCCTTGTACGCGGTGCGATCGATGGATCAGCAGGAAGTAGAAGTGTAGGTTTCTAATGGAAGGATTTCAGGCTGTGCCCAGTCCTTCACGGCACGATTACCAGTGTTGGCAAAGGCTGTGGTCGTTGGTACAGTTGGTGTCAGGGTCGAGTCTCACACTGCACCTAATTTGCACAGATATGTGGCTATGTCATCGCCAAGAGCCCAACGCGGCTTCCCTTTGGGTGGGTAAGACTCATGATCGGTCTAGCGCCAGGTCCCCGCAATCTGCGCCCCGCCTGCGGCTCATCACGCGCCGCTTGAGCCTTGCCAGAATTCACGGTCTCCGTCCATCAATGTAAACAATCACACAAACTTTGCTTCGACAACTCGCGCCGGCGTCGATTGCTACCCAAGCAGGCTTCATTGGTGTCGCGAAGATGGCCACGACGGATCAAATCAAGAACGCGCTCTTAACGGAGCACTTCCGATATACTCCTTTGGTAGGACATCCCCAGCTTGCGCACTGTCGCGTGGTCGCTAACACTTGTAAGACCCTACTGGACGACATAATCAATACTGTGAACGAGATTGTTTTTCAGACTGTCAACGCGATAGAAGAGAGTCTGCTCAATGCTGATGTGGAGAACCTGGGATTCACAAGAGATGATAAAGGCGACATTGACACAATCGCAAGAACGGAAATTGAAGCTGGCATTGTGCAATTGGAATCACTACTCAATGCGACAATCGACCGCAACTTTGACAAACTCGAGATCTACACATTGAGGAATCTCTTGACTGTGTCAAATCTCAAAGAGGATGAAGGATTGGAGGATTGGATTATGCTGGACCACTACAAGGATATCAAGAATGCAGATCTCGATGCAAAGGATGCGTCGACACCAGATTCCATAACACGATTACGACGCAAGGTGCAGGAGACGGAGCGACTTCAGACACTGCTCAAGGCAGAGGCCACGCGAAATGAAGCAATACTTGCGCGACTACGATCATTGAGCCTGCAGCAGCCATTGAAACCACCTCGGCAATCGCTATTGCAATCGTCTTCGCCTGTCAAACCCGAGAAACAATCAGGAGCTTCACTTCAATTTCTCGCGACATCCCACTCAGCTGCTGATCTTGGACTTGGCGCAAACACAAGCAGTCAATCACTGGCACAAAACACGCGATTCACCTTGTTACAGCTACCTGCGCTCAAGGCGCTTCTTGAGGAACTAAGGCCTCACATTGCATCCGTATCTCAAGCGGGCGTTGGCAGCGAAGCTGAGCAAGCAAGAGAAGCATACCTCGATACTCAAAGCAAGAGGGCTATGGCTAGAAATGGGGTCGATCCAACTGCAACGACTGGTGGTACCGAGGGTCTCGGAAGAGCAATTGGTCAGGAGGAAGTGAAAGCTCTCGAGAGTATTGCAGGCCAATTTGGCAACGATGGACAGAATTTCGACCGCATGGAAGAATAATCGTTGAACGCATTAGAATGATTGCATGACTGGCGTAGGAAACCGTGGCGTTTGATTAGTTGGATATACCCTCGAGAATACAGTGTTTTGTCATGCTTGATACACAAGAGTATGAGAAAGGAGCGAGCACGAGCGGCTCTGTAGCATTATTTCGTGGTTAAAGGATCCTGTCAGCGAAAGTGTTGCTCAACATGTCTCTGATGTAAGAGAAAGATGACAAGGAGTTCCACTGAGCTCTCTTCGTACCGCCTGTCATGAAAGAAGATTCACCGCCCTCGGTCTTGAACTGTGGATCCAGCTCAAGCTTCCGCTGTCATTAGTACATGCAGACACTTGTCGCAGAACAAGTCAATTACCTGTCGTATAATTTCTGTGAACAAGATGCTAGTAGAACTTAGTCAATAGTAGTGTATCCCCAGGTACTCCTTGAGGTGAAAAGTATGCAGATGTGCTGCTTGTCAAATGTGCTGTCTAAGAACTGTACCCAGCAATTGAAGTCAGATACAGTGGATGCTTTCGGTCCGGAGGTCCCGCAGCGCAATCCGAGTCTGGATGATGATGTAGCGAACCATTCTCGTCTGCATCCATGCACCTTCTCTCCCCTCAGCAACCGAGGCCACTCTGCATCAAGATCAAACAGATAGTGCGCCAGTGTTCATATCACACATCCTTAGATCGTTCACGCTATCAGACCGACGCTGCGATGTCAATTGCATCCTCTTGCGCATGTCGCCAGAATTGATTACACCTAGAGTAATTCGTCTCACTTCCACCCCCACCTTCACCTGTTCAACGATTACGGTACCACTCTGCTCGATTGGCGCACAGCTCCAACATGTCGAAGCCGACGCTCTGGCAGAAGACCACAAAAGGAGGAAGACTTGGATTTGATACATTATATGGCTGGGTAGACAAGCTAGGTGCTCCAGTCACGAAACTCAGTCACAAGATCGGATCCGAGTCATTCTGGCCCCAGACATTGGACAAGGAGGCCGACAAAGCCGCACGCATTCTCAGGAGTTTCTGCAGTGAGTAGAGAAATTGTCGTGAAGCATCTTCAAAAGCTGAACGACTGGCAGAGGATGGGTTCTATGAAGAAGAGGAGAGGCCGACATATGAGGGTCCGAAGATGAAACAGAGGGTTTTGGTCACGATCCCGTCTACAGTATGTCCTGCCTGCTTGCCCATGCCCGCAGGTGCTTTCGGCCGGCTACGAGGAGCTAACACAACCCAGGTAATAAAAAAAGCAAAGGGACTCGCTATCTTTACAACAATGCGCTCGGGTCTCTGGATGTCTGGCGCCGGTGGCTGTGGTGTCATCGTTGCTAGGCTTCCTGATGGAAGCTGGTCCCCTCCGTCTGGCATAATGTTACACACCGCCGGTGTGGGTTTCATGGTCGGAATAGATATCTACGACTGCGTCTTGGTCATCAATACCGACAAGGCAATGGACGCTTTCTCGCGAATACGATGCACAGTCGGTGGAGAACTAAGCGCTGTTGCTGGTCCTGTCGGTGCTGGTTTTGTGGTCGAGTCAGAGATCCACGCTCGTCAAGCGCCCATCTACACATACATGAAGTCTCGCGGATTCTACGCTGGAGTCCAGGTCGACGGAACCATCATGCTTGAACGAGACGAGGAGAACGAACGCTTCTACATGGAAAAGCTTCGGGCCAAGGACATTCTCGCGGGCAAAGTGAGGCATCCACCATACGAGCTGAAGGGCTTCTTCGCCACGCTCAAAGCAGCAGAAGGATACAATGTCGACCAAGGTCTGTTGCCCTCTGAGCCGCCACCAGGTGATTACGAAATCGATACCGAAGGTAAGCCTGAACATTTCGGTGTTCCTGACAAGGATGATCCGGATCCATACGGTGTTCTTCAACTGGAAAAAGAAGGCATGGTGATCAGGGAGGCTGGTACTCACAAAAGAGCAAGCTGGGAGCAGTTCACTTTCGCCCCCGCGGTGACGAGTCCTGTCTACGATACTTTTGAAAGAAAGAGCAAGGATCGCGACGTGAGAAGCCGCTTGAGCACACGCAACAGCTGGACGTCGATCGGTTCCACACTTGCTACTGGGAGCGCATCGACACGAGGGAGAGCGACAACGCAAAGCTCCATGGCGGATATGTCGACACAGACCGACGACTTGCCTCCTCCACCAAGTCCAGGCTGGAGCAGCCGACGTAGTAGTAACCAGATGAACCACAATCCTTCCATGGAAAATATACCCGAGGGCAAGATCGCGCCACCGTCGCCTCTAGCCGGTTCTTTCTCACCGCGCCTGACACGCAGAGTCAGTGGGAAATCGACTCTATCCCGGACGACTACACCTATAACCGGTCAATCTGAGGAGCGCCTCAGAGAAGCTGTAGAAACCCTACACATCAACGGCAACGCGGAGAACCCGGCAGTACACGTAGCGGAACATTCAGCGGAACACCTTGTGGACAAAGGAGCTGAAGAAGACAGCGACGACGATGACGATGACGACGATGACGATCTTGATCACAGTGCAATCATCGAAGAGGCACCGGTCGTTCAGCAAATACACAAAGCGCCAATGCCACTCCCACAGGTAATTCAGAAGGCACGCATGGTTAGTGTACCAAAACGCGGGCCACCACCGATTCTACCTCCAAGAAACCCAAATCGCTCTCGAGGCCCTTTGGTCATCGGCGCTGAGAGAACAGATGGCGATAGCGACGCTGGATCTGTCACATCCCCTGGATCGCAAGCCGAAGAGTTCGATCGGGCTGAGACCCCGACATCACCCAGGGCGCCTGTCGAAAATCCAACGAATTTTCAGCCCTTGGAAGAAACACCAGAGGAACACAGAAAAGACCCGTGGGCGCAGGTTATGGACAAGCACAGCAACAACGAGAGTCAAGATTCGCTTGATGTTCCAGGAGCGTTCCACTCAATGCCGACCACACCAGACGAGCACGCTTCTCAGCCGCAGCAGAAACCCCACAAGGATGACGAGGAGGACTTCAGCTGAGGTATCCCCCGACATACTGCCTGCTACTTTGTACATGACTTCACGATATAGCACATACCCTTCGTTTCAGAGCATGGAGTTGTATCTAGATAGGGTTCTTGGATATGCGTAAGACGCTACCACGATTGGATGGAGCATTGAGGATGAAAAGCCATATTGAGATTATATCATTTGATACTGTAATCCAAATACAGAAGTGACGCACGTCTTGGCAACCCCAATCCATCTTTTGACTTCATGTTGCTCCAACATTTTCTCCGCATCAACTTCATCACTGAGCGCAAAATAAACTATTCGCATTACAATCGTGACACGAAAAGACCGCTTATAACCGCGCATATATCAATTACTACTCGACTTCCCCACGTTGGTCACGACCTGAATCCCTCTAAGACATCTCACAATGGCGCTCCAACCCTCAGCCAACGCACGCATCGACCGACAAGCCACAACACCCTTCCTGCTCCGCCTCTACTACCGCAGCAACTCCTTCCACTCGCCGAACGAATTCACAACCGTACCGCCCACGCCATCCCTCCAGCAATCCTCGCTGCAGATCTACACCTGGCCCAACGCGACGCTGTCGGAAATAACCTCGCTCTTCACCTCCGCTCTACCAGACCTACTGCCCAGCCCCGCCGCGGGCACGCGCATCGGTTACAGGTTGCTGTTTCCCGACACGCGCTCCGTGACGGGCCCGAATGGCGAAGAAGGGCGCGGGCGCTGGCTGAGTCGCGAGTTGGGCAGCGTGGTGGTCGGCGAGAGCGAGATGGCCGAGGAAGATGGCGGAGGTGGCTCGTTGGGACGGTTGGGTGGGGATGCGGAGAAGACGCTGGCGGAGGCGAGGTTCGTTATCGGGGATTATATCTCGGCGGCGGTGTTTCCGCCGCTGCCGGATGGGGGTGTCGCGCCGTTGCCGGGACCGCCGGCGGCGGACAGAGGTGGTAGAGGCATGGGTAGGGACGGCGGATTTGGTCGGGGAGGATACGCTGGTGGAAGAGGAGATTCGTATCGTGGCGGTGGGTTTGGTGCACGAGGAGGGAGGAATGGCTTTCCGGAACGGGACAGAGGGTTTGGTGGTGTGCCGAGTGGGGAGTGGAGGAGGGGCGAGAGGGTGCCTGAGGGTCCTAGTGCTGGCAGGGGTAGGGGACGAGGAAGGCCGTATTGAGCAGAGCTTACGGCATCAGACTCCGAAGCGAGTGGTGTAGCTGAAGTTCACGACTATAAGCATTGCCGATTGTCATGGCGCCGAGAGCGGGCAGTTCAGACCACAACGATGCACGAGGGATTGTGTGAAGATATGACAGGATCGTGTAAGCTGGCCCCTGAATAAATCATCCGCCAAAGGATCGCATTCTTTCCAGTGTTACAGCGAAGGGTTCCGAGATGAAAAGAACTCTTTGCACAGCCGAAGAACACAGATAGAGAGACGGGAAGTTTCGAGGATGAAATAGATGAATCATTCGATTCGTTAACAATATTAGATTATACACATAAAGGGTCTACTCTAGCCCTCAATGGTAGTAACATTCTTCTCTTCCTCAACCTTCTCATGCCTCATAGCCGCATTCTCATCCTCCTTGACACGCATCTCTCTGCCGATATAATCACCAGCAGTCTGTCCGAGCTTGACTCTCGCCTTATCAGACAACCACGCCTTGCCACAAGTATCATACAACTCGCCGACCTGCTCCAGACTGAGGCCCTTGGTCTCGTAGACGAGGAAGAAGACAAACGCGACCGAGATCCAGCAGAAGCCGCCCCAGATCCAGAACACGTTACTGCCAAGGTTGCCGTACTGCTCACCGAGGAGGTACGGCACGATGAACGACAGCAGCCAGTTCATGAGCCAGTTGGACGCGGTCGTCAGCGAGAGACACTTGGCGCGCACTTTGAGCGGGAAGATCTCGCCTGTCACGACCCAGGCACCTGGGCCGAAGGTCGAGGCGAAGAAGAAGATGTAGATGCAGATGAACGCGAACTGCGCCGCGGCAGAGGCTTGGTTGGTGAGCGGGGTTGCGATACCGCAGGCCGCGACGATGTATTGCGAGATACCCATGCCGAGAGCGCCGACCAGCAGCACGGGGCGTCGGCCGAAGCGGTCGATGCTGTACAGACCAGGGAACGTGGAGATGACGTTGACGACGTTGGTGATGACTTGCAGGATGAAGGCGGACGGCAGACCGGTGTTGACGCCCGGTCTGGAGAAGTACGTCGTTCCGTAGTAGAAGATGAAGTTGATGCCGACGAGCTGTTGCAGGGCTTGGATGCCAATTCCGGTAAAGGTGCGTTTGGCGATGTTGCCCTTGAAGCACTCTGCCCAGGAGGATTTGCCGAGCGAGAGCTGATATTCCCATGACGCTTTGAACTCTTCGAGTTCGGCGACGAGTGCTGGGTGGTCGAGCGGCAGGCGGCGCAGGCGGGCGAGCGACTTGGCGGCGTCGGTGTTGCGGTTCTTGGTCACGAGCCAGCGAGGGGTCTCAGGGAGCATGAACATGCCGAAGCACTGGGTTGTGTTAGTTTTGATGCAGCTTTTGCAGTGCGGACTATATCAGGCTTACCAAAATCAGAGACCAGGCGAACTGAATGGCCAAAGTAATGCGGTAAGAACCGCTGTCGTTCCTGTCCTTGGTTCCGTAGTTGACCAAGGACGCCACAAGCAGACCAATGGTGATGCAGAGCTGGTAAGCACCAACAATGAAACCACGAATCCATTTCGGCAGGGTCTCGGACTGGTACATTGGGATCTGTACAGAAATGAGACCAACACCGAGACCGGCGAAGAAACGACCAGCGATGAACGTCGGCTGTGTGGTGGAAGCCACTTGTAGGATAACACCGAGGTTGAATGGGAAAGCGGCGCAGACGATAATACCCCATTTGCGACCAATCCAGTCGGAGAGGAGACCGCCGGCAAGAGCACCGAAAAAGGTACCGACGGAGAGAATGGATACAATCAAGGAGAGCTGGTTCGCAGACGGGTGGCCGAACTCGTCGAGCCAGAACGGCATCTCCTGGATACCAGAAATGGTTCCTGTGTCGTATCCATACAGAATACCGGCAAAAGCCGCGAATGCACCCACCATGATGGCTGGCCACGCCGCACCAGGCTCATCGTCAGGTTTCTTGAGACCGAGTCCCATCTTGACAGGTAGAAAAGAAGGACCGATAAGGATGAGGGGAAAGTATTGAAGGAGAAGAGGAGAAGACTGGAGAGGGGAAGGTTGACCGACCTGGGGACACAAAGATGTTATATACCTGACAGGGCAGGCATGTCGGGGCTGACATGCCATGCAATGCACAAACAAAGCCTGCTGCGAATTAACGCAATGACGATCGTCTATTTGCGGCTCTGCAGGCTACAGTAGTCGTGGTGAACGGGTGCCACTTCGGGGCGACAACAACGGCCGTGAGCAAGGTCAGGGCCACGCTCGACCAGGCCAATAAGAGATTGTCATTTGCACCGGTCTTGGTACCGACACGAAACCGCTTACCACTGGCGTCGTCTTGGAAGTAGACGAATGGTGAACAGTGCCCGATCTGGGTTCGGCTGATGGATGGGCTTGGAGGGGGGCTTCAGAGGGCTTGTTGCTTAGTGCCATTCTGTTTCATGCAAACCTAATTATTGACCGCGGGCCAAGACTGCTCTTGCAAGGGCAGGGGGGCTGCGGATGTCCTCGATTCGTGGAGTGACAGCGCGTATCGCCTCTGATCAACTCTGACGACGTTCATCAGCCAAGGAGTCGACTATGGATCTCGTAGAAGGTTACACAACAATTTTGAGTAAACGACAACTCTGACCGAAGCTGAAACCGTCTCAACACCGCAAAATCTGCAGACGTGAAGTCGAAATTGTGGCCGAGATGAGATCAGCGGCGTCAGCTACCCGTAAGGGTTTAGAGCAGCTGCACCGAAGGCCCATCGAAGCTGTATCGAAGACGTTAGCCCGACCTTTTTATTATAACTTTCACTTTTCGACTGCCGAATATCATCCATGACGTACGGTCCGCTACACAATCGACGCTACGGCATCCTTTGACATTACCGATCCACCACATTCGGTCCGACTTTGTCGACCCATCGGTAATGTTGGAAGGGCCGCGACATCGTGCGGCATGCCGTGCCATGGGCCACACCACTGCATCCTCTCCGGTCTCCTCTTAGCTGCACACCTGCGTGACACCGAGGTCTGCTGACTCCTCCCATGGGGCTGTGTGCGTTGCTTGTCCACTATATTCGGTCCTTCTGTATATGTCATTGACAATACCCATGGGGCTCCGGTGCATGTGAGGGCGAAATGGGGAGACAAGATGCCGTTAGAAGCAGACTGAAGCAATCCACCGGTCACGCTTCACATCATGATAATTGATCTTGTCAACATCCGACCTTACCCGAGGTGCACCACTTGATAATTACAGGCCAGTCCCACTTTGTATTACCAAGTTTCGATCGATCTGTTGCCATCAGACAGGTTTGGCAATGCATCAAACTGGATTGTCCAATTCCATCAAGATACAACGTGTCGGTGCGGTCTGGAGACAATAAAATGACGAGGACAAACAATAACGATCTGGCTATTTGATGTGAATGATTTGGTCATGCAAGGATATAGGATCTTTCAACGTGACTAATGGCTATCGGGGTCCCGCAACATGCAGGAACCCGATCGAGGGTAATTAACGTTATATAAATCTGGAAAGCAGAAAAGACGCTCGACGCTTACCTGACCTCATCACGTACGTTATATCATACAATTCGAAAGTTTCGTCTCAATGTCCATTCTCAAGAACCATGCCGGATGCTCGCACATTGCTCCCTTCGATCCCTCTGCTGTTGACGGTGTTCCAGCCGCCACTGGATAGCTGCTCCTGTTTGTAAGCAGGATGCGCATGAGCGGCATATCCGTTTTGCTGGTCCTGGTTTCTGATCACATTCGAGGCGGTGTGCTCCTCGACTGCGCCTCTTGGACTGTCGAAGACTGGCTCATAGTGAACGGCTGTAATGACACCATTTCGCTCTGAATATTCTTGCTGCGCGCCACCTTGACGCGCGAATTGGCGGGCGTGTTCAAGGCCTTCTTCGTCGAAAACAGTGGTCGATGGATCTCCTGGTTGCTGAGACGCATGTCTCGACTCTGCAGCGGCGGCGGCTCTAGTGATAGATGCGATCGACTCTTCGTCTTCAGCCCTGTTCTGCCGACTCAATGCTTCCAAGTCATCAAGCGGGGTATAACCTTCATCCTCTTCATCTTCATCGTCAGTCCCGATGGTTGTGCTGCAAGGTTTCTGAGCAGACGCGTTCAATGTAGATGCGTTCTCGGCATTGATGATCAAGCTTTCGGAGAAAGACTCGACAGCTTCAACTTCCTGGCGGCTCACGTCTTTCCAGTGACAGCGAGCGTGCTTTTTCGTGCATCCGGCGCAACTGGTCAAGTTCTTCAAGCAGTCCATCTTCAGCCTTCTGCACCTATCGCATGGTGGCATGACTCTTGCTCCTCGAGGCAGTGATTCCATGTGCTGCTGACAGATTATGCGGTAGGGTTGACTCAATTCTTGACCGGGTGCGAGAGGTCGCGAGAAGTTGTGTTTGCCCAAATTTGTTGTTGAAGACTTGCTTGAAGTCTGAGTCATTGGTGGTGTCAAACCGACATCCGAGATGTAGTACGACAGCGGATCGATAGACTTTGCGACAGCTGGGACGGGAGTCGAAACAGGAGACTCAATCTCGGCCTGCATTGGCTGTACACTCTGGCTCACAGGTGAAGCGGCCACGATCGCTGATTGACGTCTGGGCTCTGTGTTGCGCACTTGCTGGTTATGAGGAAGAGACTTGAAATGACTCAGAAGGTCCGATCGCAACGCTGGAGCAGTTCCTTGATCGGCCCCGTTGGTGTCGCCATTGCTTGGTAAGGGTTGCTGCACCGAGCCGCTTGAAGCGACAGCCTGTACTCCGGACGATATTGGAGAAGTCTCCTGCGGTGTTTCACTCTCAGCGGGAGCCTTGTCCCCACCGGTTCGCCTTTCGACAATGGCCATGCGCCTGCCTTTCAACCTGTGGCTCAACTGGCGCGTCTTGGCCGCAACAGTGTCGGCCGCCGTCGTCAACTCCCTAAGTATCTTCTCCAATATCTCACACGTGCCCATCTCTTTCTCCTCGTCCTCCCATATCGGGAGCGGTGGTATCAAGTCCTGACATCTCCCGCTCTTGATGAACAGAAAATCCTCCTCACTGACTTGGACCCGTACCTGCTTTTGAGGGTAGTAGAACTGACAGACCCTCCTTCCTTCTGAGAATGTGGAAAGTGTGAATTGCGCCGGGTGCGCTTTTGCGAAATGCACCACCTCCAGCCAGGTGACCGTGGGTAGAGCCGAGTCGTCTTTCGAGTGGTTGTGTGAGAGCAGGACCTCGGGCGGCGCGTCGAAGCATTTCTCGAATCGCTTTATCAATATGGGCCCAAGAGGGCGGGCTCCGAGATTACTAGCCAGAGACTCATGACGGTCTAGCACTGATGTGTATTCTTTCAGGACGTCGAGGATCCCCGGTATTGTGTCGCCTTTGTTTATTAGAGGTAAGTCGTCCAAGCATTGTCGGGCAATGTAGTTGATCTGCAGCGAGTTCGTGATTTTGGGTGCTTTTGGAGGCGGCGGAGCGGAGGAAGTGGGTGGGCTACTCCTCTTGCGTTTCAAAGCATTATCATTGGGGTCCGTTTCGGCCATTGTGCGTCACTTTCGCTTTTAGAAGACATGAGGGTATTGCGAGAGGGAGGAATACTGCAGATTGTGACGAGGCATGAGGAGAAAATGGCGCAGGATGCGCCGTCGGGTTTGGTGTGAGCGGAGCAAGGGTGGAGGAGCGGGAAGCCTGCGCCAGGCGGAAACCGGGAATTCGGCTTCTGAACACCGCCCAAAGGCAGGGACGCGTACTACAGCCCAAACCATCATCTTCCATTGTCGCTGATGTTATAGATAAAAAACGTCCCAAAACATCGCACGCGCAGGTAGGGTTAATGTATAGATTCCCTAAATCTAAGGTACAGTACATGCCATGATATGGTAGAACTAGATTGCACGCAATGACAAAGACGCGCAGACATAGACAAGAAATTAGAGCCAAGGAATCGGAAGAGCAAACTATACTGGGTAAAAACAACTTTGCATTTTACGTGCGTGTTACCGAGAATGGTACAATGTTTGTGTTTTAATAAAATATTGCTTCGACATTCGTAGTGTAACGTGTAAAGCGTTCAGCTTTTCTAAAAAATACTGGAAATCATCTGCAGGACTCAGCGAGAGCGAAATCATGGTACTCGCCTCTATCATGATGTTTAGCCTCTCTTAGGCTACCGACTGGGTCGCTGTGCGCCGTCTGGTAGTATCAGAGTCTTGTCAACGTTGCGAGCGGCACCGCGTTGGGGTTTTTCTGTAGATACTGTGAGCAGGGCTTGATACGACGATCAAACAAAGACCTACTAGTGGCATCTGCTGCGACATTTCGAGTGTTCATGGTATCGGATGGAGCGATTGTGCCTGGGGTGCTTGAGAAAGTCGCGGCAGTGGCACTAGAGCTGCCTGATCGTTGTAGAACATGAGAATCAGACTGTAGCTGTGGATCAAGGCTCTCCTCGTTAAAGAGGGGAACCACTATGCTCGAGGATGATGTGGTTGATGTCTCCCCTGCTAAGCTTCCATCGTCTGGTCCTGCCACGGCGTTCAGAGCGTCAGAACGGCCGGAGTTGCCGACCGAGGCTGACCTCGATGTTGGCTTCTCGGTATTGACTGCTGCAGAAACTGACGTTGGCGCTGTCCGGCCGTCCTCGACTGAGTCTTTCGTGGTAACTTGTGTGTCGGGCTTTGGCGAGAGAGGCATGAGAGATCTATATAGGCGGATTTTGACAGGTGGTTGCTCTGGCTTCTCTTTGGCTTGCTCGGTCTGGGCTGGACTTTGAGTAGCATCAGGAGCGTGGACAGGATTCTGACTCTGCAGCCTGGCCGGAGCTGGTTTCTCAGTAGCATCAGAAGCACTGATAGTCAAAGATGAGCCGGACTGCGTCTTGTCGTATTCGTATTCCAGCCCTAACCGGATGCAATTTTGACATTCTGGGTGGTGTTCATCGCATTTCCTCTTCCGTCTCTTACATGTCAAGCAGCCGAGCCTACTATGGGGGAGACGCTTTGAACCGCTCCTTACGACGAGAGGGTTCGCTACCATGGACTGATCAGGAGCTACGACAGTGGAAGATGAGGATTCTTGAGTGGGGCGCTGGGATGAGTTCGATTAGAGACTTTCCTCAGCGTGGGTGCCATAGTCGCCGCGCCCGCTTGCTTCGGCCATATCCAATGCCTCGTGGACGTCTTTTTCGCCAGTGCGGCCGTAATGACTGCGCCCAGCTGAGCCGTCCGCGTTCCATGGCGAGACGACAGGGTCTGCGACTATCAGCTCCGCAGCAGCGATGGCAGAGGTCATGAATGCTTGGCGCGAGCTTGCTGGGTGGGTGCGAGAGTCGGCAGATTCTTCGGAGTCGTTAGAGTCGTCAGAGTCGTCAGAGTCGCTACCGTCTCTTGCTATGTCACGCACAAAATCGTCGTCGTTAGATTCAAGCTAAACGAGCATCATTAGCCATCATTCAAAGCCGCAATTGACTAGACGTACTGGAGGACCGTCGAACTCATCCGAGATACGAGGAGGTGTCTATCGAGGCCGAGCAGTTAACCCCACTGGTCTCTCCTGTTCATGGTTTGCATTTGCACTTTTCAGATAGTCCATGAAATTGTCAGCCGCCACCTGATCCTTGGACTTGAGTTCATTGGGCTTGACCGTCCTAGCTCTACGATTGACTTGTGCGTGCATAAGCTGTTTGCCGTGGACTTGCTTGTCGACGGAGTTATGAGAAGAGCGTGCGTTGGCAGTCAACTGATCAGTCTTCTCGAGAGTAGGAACAAGCGGCGGTAGTGTCGAGGAGGCGGGGATGGAGAATGGCGTTGTCTTCTGCTCGCCACCACCAGGCTTGATTGCTTCTCCTCTATGAACGACTGGCGTGTGACGGTCCCGTCCGCCTTCGACACGATTCTCGAACGCGTGATACGGAGAGTGCTCCTTGGTATCCGCTCCATTTTGTTTGCGCGTGGGATTCGATGGCTTAGTCACTTCCGCTTCACGATTGATCTGTGGGCGTCTCTCATCTTTGCCCGAGACTTAATTCTGGAATGCATGCGTGCGGGGGTCAGCAAGGGCGACAGATGTCGTGTCGTCTTGGTTCTCAATGGCGTTCGGCCGAGGGTTGTGCTGAATGTTGAGATGAGCTCTACCCTTCTCCTTCTTCTCTTTGCGTGACTTCGATTTGTCGCGGCGGAACTTCACCCGCCAGCTCCGCCGTCTTTAGCCTGGTCCAAGCTTTCCAGCCAGATCCTCCGAGTCTAATTTACACGAGCATCTACTTACCCTTGCACACATGCACATTGAATAATAAAACATGTCAGAGAGAGGTCAATTCCGCGGCGGTCGCGGTGGAGGTCGCGGCGGCAGAGGAGGAGGAGGAGATCGTGGAGGAAGAGGCGGTGCACAATCCGGCGGCCAGCAACAGCAGGAAAGGCCGAAGAAAGAGAACATCTTGAACCTGGACAAATATATGGACAAGGAGATTATGGTCAAATTCAGCGGTGGAAGAGAAGGTATGTCGGAGCAACACGCGGTGTTGCGCTGTTCAAAAGCCTTCGGCGCAAAAAGATGTGGGACACAGGCTAACGAGGATAGTCACTGGCATCCTGAAGGGACACGACCAACTTATGAACCTTGTGCTGGACAACGTCAAGGAGATCACAAGAGGTAGGCGTCGCTCGTCGCCACTATGGCAACCTGCGCCTTGCTGACATTGCGACAGATGAGGAGGGAAACACATCGACAAGGACGTTAGGACTGTTGGTTGCGCGTGGAACATTGCTCGTTCTTATCAGTCCTGCCGATGGAAGCGAAGAGATCGCCAACCCTTTCTTGCAAGCGGGGGATGAATAGAAGGGTTCCATCATGTCTCTACGCATGATGTTGGAACGAAGCTTCTCGACGCCATATAAGTCTCGAGTTCAGTACACCCAGGCCAGAACCGTCAATCGACATCGTTCGCTACGCGGAGCTTGAGACAATGCACGCACGAAGGTGTTGAAAGGACGCAATTACGAGGCTCACGTGATCGATCTTGATCGCTGTTGTGTAGAGAATCACGACTTAGTCACGGCATGCGCCACAGAAACGCGATATGATCGGCAGAATACACTGCCACCAAAGCAATCAAAAGTTCAACCCTCTCAACCTATCTGTAGTGCCTTTGCGGTGATGTGATTGGAAGTTCGCGATACCCAAAGCAGATGCTGACCAAATAGCCTGCCAATTGAATGAGCAGAGAAAGTACCGTGGTAAGAGTTCACCGTATCTACATGTATCTTCCGACAAATCCCAAGTTCTCTAGAAGTCTTTGATTGACCATTGTTGCCATCCGCCGCTATGGCCGAGGTTTGCTGTACTGCATCGAGGCATCTGGCGTGTGAAGTGATGCCTCCGGGATCTGTCGTCGGCAAATCATGACCCGATGTGCATGCCGGCGCATCTTTCATCTCTACCTGTAGTTGTGACTTACATCAATGGTATAATATCTCAGGTCTGTGTCATATACCGAATTGCTGAGTACGTGTTCTGCAGAGAGTGTATAAATTTACATGAGGATCTCAAGACTTGCTTCGTGAGTGAAACCCTACATAAATTCAAGCTCTCTACAGAGTACGCAACCTCGTTGTCAAGCGCGATCGAGTTCACATACCACTGTCCTGGCATTGTATCAATCTGATACGTTCGCTAACAGCCTTGCAGCTTCTCATATCGCTTCACACAACCCACTGCTACCTGTCGAACTATGTCCACTTCGACTAGACCTTCGCTCGCCATCCTGGATGACTATGCGGGGGTCGCAGAACAACAGTTCAAAGACATACCAGGACTGGATGTTGCAGTGTTCCCTAAGACTCTCAACCCGAAGAAACCAGCAGACCTCGAGCAGCTGGTTCAGCGCTTGGAGAAATTCTCGGTGATCAGCACCATGCGAGAACGTACACCAATGCCAAAGTCTTTGCTGACACAACTACCCAACTTGAAACTGCTGCTCACGACAGGTGTTCGGAATGCATCAATCGATCTTGAGTATTGCAAACAGCAGGGCGTCATAGTCGCTGGGACCAACGCAGTTCGTGCTAAGAGTTACGACAAAGATGGCCACCCAATTCATGATGACGATTCGACTACAGCGCCTCCACCACCAGGCTACGACAGTACGACACAGCACGCTTGGTCCCTACTTCTTTCACTGGCATCACGTATCCCTATCGACAACAGCCGCCTTCGTCAAGATCCCTCAGCATGGCAGTCCGGCTTCTCTGTTCCACTAGGTGGACGAACGCTCGGAGTTGTGGGCCTGGGCAAGCTAGGGACGTCCTTCTGTCGCATCGCCTCAGCTGGTTTCGGAATGAACATCATTGCTTGGAGTGAGAACATCACACAAGAAAAAGCCGACGCGGCCGCTGAAAAGGCAGGATTGGCAAAGGGCACGTTCAAAGCTGTATCGAAGGAGGAGTTGTTCACGCAGGCGGACGTGATCAGCCTGCATTACGTCCTGTCTGATCGAAGCAGAGGCATTGTTGGAGAGAAGGAACTGAGCTGGATGAAGAAGACGGCAATGCTTGTCAACTCCTCGAGAGGCCCTTTGATTGACGAGCAGGCGCTGCTGAAGTGCTTGAACGAGGGACAGATCAGGGGTGTCGCTTTAGATGTGTTCTGGGAAGAACCTTTACCGGCGGACAGTGAATGGAGGACTACAGCCTGGGGACAAGATGGCAGAAGTATGGTCGTTTTGAGTCCGCATATGGGCTATGTCAATGAAGCTACCATGCAGACGTGGTACGGTGAGCAAGCGGATGATGTGAGGAGGTGGATCCAGGGAGACGAGCCAAAAACGAGGTTAGCATAGCCTTGAACAGTCATTGTACGCTTGCTACATCTGCAACCTCGTTATGAAGTTTTCGTCAGCCGAAGAACGCATGCCGCCGCCATGAACTCGATACAAAGCAGACGCGTGAAATTTTCGAGTGAGGTTTCACGTTCGGTTTTTTGGCCTCACGAGATCCACAGCCATTGTGATACTGCCGATCTAGAACATCCGCTCGAACTCGACGCGTATCATCTTCTACGTACGCATATCATCGCAATATCGCTCACTGAAGAGTGAGATGAAAGATCAGCCAACGCGGGTTATATTCGGTCAGGGGTCTTGGCACGCTGAGTCATCAGAGATAGACCCTCAACTTCGCCGGTACAAAACCAACCTGGCCATCAACCCCGTCAGAGCAGCAAACGGGGATAGGGAGCAGCAGCATCAGTTATAATCGCAACCATCGTAAACGAAGAGCGACAACTGACAAGATAACGTCACCTCACGCTCAATATCTAACTTCCACGTTGCGCCACGGCAGTCACAGGCATTTGAAAGAGGACTTCACTGGCCTACTTTCACCTTTTCAGAATCGAAAGACCGGATAAAGCAGCCTTGACAAGACCGTCGGCAGCACCTCATTCCGAGCGTCATCTGATACAATTCGAGCAAGACCGGCATCATGTCAAACATCGTTGCTGTTAGTGACTTGTCTATCTGAGCGCCATGCTCCGACCTGCTGAGTTGAAGTACAACTGGTACTGACATGTCGATCCAGGGCGATGTATTCCAGAAGATCATCGACGAGATTGTTCAAGCATCTCAAGCCGACTTTGAGGAGAACGGTGTGAACCAGCAGACTCTTGTTGAGTTGCAACAGGTAAGCTGGTATCTTTCTTCTCTGCTGTTCGCGACTTTCACATCAGCAATACTTTTTCGTTCGCTCCTTCAGAAACGATTCGCGCTTCGCAATATCGTAGAAAGAAAGAGATGGATCGATTCATGGTTGGCGACGACTTGCAGCGCTCAGAACAGGCAGCAGCGCAGGTGGAAGTGAGGCTCGAGAAGCACAAGGAGGCGGGGTTCAGCCTGCCTTTACCTCAGCTTTTATATGGCCTGTGCACTTCTCCACGCTCCCACTTCTTCCGACGCCCGTCATTCTTGGCAACTATCACGTGACCTTCACATGCTTTGTAATATCCAGATTGGAATTGACTCGCGATTTTGATCATACATTCTAACATAGTCAATAGACATGGCAACAGAAGTTGTCGTCGCGCAATGTTGCACAGATGCCTTGGGACCCGAAGCCACCACCGCCGGCTCCTCAGCCAACCCACCAAGCAGCACCGTCAAGCCAGGGTTCCACACCGTCCCAGAATTATCCACAGCACCAGATGTCACACAACGGGCAGTCACAGATCAAGAGTGAGCCTGGAACCGAGGGATATCACGGTGCACCCATGCCTAGTCAAAGCTACCCACCCACCGCTATGAACCCGGCTCTCGCATCACAGAGAGCTGCCCAGCTCATGCAGCAGCAATTCGGCAGCCAAGCTAATGCTTCACTGAATGCCATGCAGCAGCAGCAACAGCGTGGACTTTCCCTGCCTGGCCAGCAGCAAAAGGCTCCGGGTGGTCTCCAGCTTCCGGGCCAGAGTCAGCAACCCATTAACCATCAGCAGCAATATGCACAGCAGATGCAGCAGCAGATGGCGAATCAACAGCCGCGAATCAAGACTGAGGGTGGTCAACAGGACCAGAAGCCTTACCAACAGCAAGGCAATGGTCTCTCGTATGCTCAAAACGATGGAGCCGGTGATGCAATGGACGACTGGAAGAGTTTTATCGCTGAGACTCGGTCCTTGTCTAAAGAGCAGGTTGCCAAGAACGATCGCCTTGTCAGCGAGCAAGTTGCTCAAGGCTCACGCAACCTCCAGAGCGGTCTTATGATGCCACTGAGCCAGCAGCAGAAGCCCTCTAAGCAGCGTGGTGCTCGTGGTCGCCGTACCGCTCCGACTACTGATGGTTCCGTACCTCTTACAACTATCGCACAATACGACGGCGAAGACGACGATGATGAAGACGACAAAGATGGCGTCAAGGACGAGGATGCGATTAATTCGGATCTCGACGACGACGAAGATGATGTAGCCAACGCTGACGAAGACGACGACGATATCGATTCGATGCTTTGCACGTACGATAAGGTACAGCGCGTCAAGAACAAGTGGAAGTGCGTTCTAAAGGATGGAGTGCTCTCAGCTAATGGCAAAGAGTAAGTGTCCGCGGTGCTGCTCATGGTCCATATCACTAATGGCAAGTAGATACCTTTTCCATAAGGCTACAGGTGAGTTTGAGTGGTAGAGAAGGTAAATGGGCTCTGCAGTCAGAGACTCGTTCGATTGGGAGCGATCCATTGGTGAATGCAACAAGACTGGTCGAATCGTTTTGATTCAAAAAATTACGTCGTCGGAAGATATCCTTGGTTGTTTCACATGCGCTACGAAAGTTATGGATTGGTTATTGGTTCGGAATGGGTGAAATGGAGTCTAGCTGGTGCTGAAGTCCGATATTGATACGCATCACTAGTTGATAACGAGCACAAAATCAGAGTTCAGACGGCACTGGGTAGATTTGCATGCAAATGTGATTGAACATTGACATGTTTCGGCGTTCAACTGCAGTGGTCGTTAATAAAGAAGCCAGTGGTTAAACTTTGAGCGCTCCACGTTTGCGGGATCGGCAATGACGCCCCATAGCACCTGCACCTGCATTAGTTTGACGGTGGAATGTGAACAGCTGTTTGACATCACTTCTACTTCCAAGTCACGCATCAACATCTTTCTTTCTGGTTCTACATACTTTACGTTCACGTTCACGTTCACGTTCACGAAGGGTGCAGGCGCTCATTCAGGCATAAGATGTGAAATTGAGCGCTGCTGCATTTATCTAATTCTTCCGCGCGTCACGACTTCATTCAATTCGCTAGGCAACAATGGCCGAACCAACGACAGCTTCAGCAAACTCTGGACAGAGCTCGGAAGCAAGAGTCGACATCAAGATCATCTCACCTGGATCCGATAACGTCAGAGAGTCCATAGAAATCAGAGATGTACCGGTATCGACACAGGTCTCGAAAGTGAAAGAGAGGATCCAGACCCTTGCGCCGGGAAACCCAGCTCCAGAAGCGCAGCGCTTGATCTACCAAGGACATGTTTTAGCAGATCCCTCTGCCACACTGGAGAGCATCTTCGGACCTGACGCGGTATGTGCGCCAAAACACACGACAAAGTACGCTCGCTAACGCGAAGCAGATACGAGACAATCGCCGCTTTATCATACATTTCGTGCCTCGCCCAGCTGCTCATGTGCCCTCGATCTTTGGTGGCTCGCAAAGGGCTAGTCGCTCCTCTACACCAGTACAAACCCCTTTCGTGAATGGAGCACCTGGATCGGTTGGTAATCAGCCACCCGTCATTGCCGATCCCTTGTCCAACCATCACTCCGCTCAATTCGTACAGCAAGGTGCTACGGCCAGCGCAGGGGGTCCCGAAACCATACCAGGAGGTATCCAACACGGTGGACATGGGTCGTCGAATGAAGAGCGAGGAATTCACGGTGAACATAACACATTGGCTGGACAGGGTGATGGTCCTCCTTTCGTGCATCACCCACAACCTGGTTTGCCTCCTGGATTTCCGCCACAGATTCCACTGCCATTTGGCATGATGCCTAACATGCACATGGCGCAACATCCACCAGCGCTGCCAATGCCTCGGCTGTACCAAGCAGGACCGTCAGGTCAGCCAGGTCAGATGGCGGAGCATAACGCGCAGTCAGAACAGCCTGTTCAGGCACAAACACAAGTATCCGGCCAACCTCAACAACAGCACCCACATCATCAAGGCATGCCACATAATATCAGATACCAGATGACATATCAGACTTTTGCTGTTCCACCAGGCCAGCCAATGCAGATGCCACCAGGATTTCCAACATTACCAGGTTTTGGACCCGGACAGCAGATGCCTCATCAAGTGCCTAATCACGGTCAGACTGCGCTTGACCTTCACCATCAGCAGCTCCAGCAGCAGCTCGCAGCAAATCAGCGACGACAAATGGAGATTGCTCGCTACCAGCAGTCATTACGAGAGATACAGCAACAACGAGATCAAACGGGGACAGGCCCAAGTCGGGATGCCGGCAATGGAGGCCATCCAGATACCCAACGACCGGGTGTCAACTCGGTGCCTCTCCAATCCACGCAGGCGGCATCACAGCGACCAATGACTACACAACCAATGAATCTGTCGACGCCCACAGTATACCTCCTTCAAGCCCCATCAGGGCCACACGCCATCCTCTTCCATCCACAAGGTGTCTTCAACTCGACAGAACCACAAGTTGGACTGCCTGGACTCCCTGGGCTTCCGCTCACTGGTAACCCAAGTCATACCGAGCGCAACACACCATCGCCATTTCGTTCGACCCCGACTATCACAACTCCAGCGACTGCACAACCAAATCAACCACCAAACCAAGCGCAACCGGACGCCGAGCAGAACGCGATGCAAGCACCCGCCGCTCCAGCTGCAGCTGCACCCGCACCAGCACAGCGCCCCGCAAACGCGAACGGCGAACCCGACCTTCTGGGCCCACTACAACCACTCCTGGCTCAACTCTGGCTGCTCCTCCGAGTCCTGCTCTTTGCATACTTCTTCCTCGGCGGCGAGCTGGGCTGGCGTCGTCCACTGATCCTTCTCGGCATCTGTCTCACTTTCCTGCTCCTGCGAAACATTGGTGAGCCATTCCAGAACAGGATCAGGAACTGGTGGGAGGGTATTGTGGGCATTCCTGCAAGGCCGAGGGAGAATCAGAATCAAGACCAGAATCAGGCACAGGGCCAAGCACAAGGCCAAGGGCAGGCACAGGCACGAGGTCAACCGCAACAGAGGCAAGAGCTCGGTCCTTGGCGCGCTACACTGAGGCCGGTCGAACGAGCCGTTGCGCTGTTCATCGCGAGTCTCTGGCCTGGTCTCGGGGAGAGAACGGTTCGTGCGCGCAGAGAAGAAGACGAAAGAGTTGTGCGTGAGCGGGAGGAGGCAGAGAGACAGGCGGCCGAGCAGCAGAGGCTTATCGAGCAGGGACCTGCTGCTGAGGGCGAGGACGGAGCCGCACAGGGCCAGGAGCCGAACCAGACTGCTGAGGTTGCGAGTGGTGTCGAATCATCGTCGACAGGTGAGGCCGCTTCGTCTGGCGTTCAGCCTGCGGACTCGGAAGGTGCAGACATCAGGGAAAGGAGGAAGGGTGGAATTGAGACTCAAGGTGAGGGTGCTTCTGCGGTTGATACGCAGGCGGCTGCCGTGCAGCAGAACAGCGGTGGACAAGAGGGCAGTGATTAACATCAAAATTGAGACTCAAGTGGACTGAATTACTACGATGGATATGACAACACAGACAACAGACGTCACAACTCAGTTTTCTTTCGTTCTACAACCGCGTTCTACTGTCACGTGTTTGTGAATGCCGAAATTGGACAGAAGACGCTGCTAGTTACGTGTAGGTCGTAGGAGACTTGACCAAGCCTATGGCTCGTCGATCGACGTCAGCATGTATGACTCCCGATTCAGGAATTCAATAGATGACATGCTTGTGCGCATGAACGAACAGACAACCTACCCACCGAGCCACGTGATCTCATTCAAGGGCAATCAGTATCAGATAAGCAGTTTCAAGAGACATGCTTTCTGCCAATGGAAAGGCATCCGCGTCCTCTCCTGCCCATTCCAGCATAGTTATCCTAATCTAGTACCCGACATATTATGTTCCGATGAATAATTGCGATGCAGTCCTGGGGAAAAAAGTATGTGTCGACCTTCTCGCACTCAAAGATCATCGGAGGGTTTGGGTCGATCTGGTCCGTTGCGAACAGTGAAAGTAAATGTTCCATTGACGCATCCAGCTCTAGACCGGGCAACGAGTGTGCGCCGGCCGAGCGAGGCAGAGGACGATGGAAAGGGGATGGGAAGGGGGAAAGTAGAAGGCAGAATTGCCTACCTTGGTCGCGAATCGGATGGACGTGGCGGAACAGATATTCTCGGCGGCTCGTGGGCAGTTGGAGGGATATATGCATGGTTCTAGCGGAGGCTCCGATATTCGATGGTCGGTAGAGGAAGGACTCCAGTGGCGTGGATAGTGGTCCTTTGCGATATTCTCGTCGGACGTGCCTTTTTCGTGTGCCTTACGCATGTCTAAGCCCCCTCGACTCGACTATTGCTGCAGCCTTGGAGATCATCGATGTTCCATTATTGATTCCGGGTGCTGTGAATAGCTTGTCAGATGGTCCGATGGTCCGATGGTCTCTCCAGAGGACCAGGCCTTGCATTGCAGTACGGAGGATCATGTCTAGGTGGCCTTTGTCGCTCGTGGATGTGTCTGATCGTAATTCGGCTGTGTGTGGTTGATGCTTTGCTTGGCGAGGTTGACGAGTCCCCCGTCGGGTATTGACGTGCGGCTCTTTCATTACCCGACAGAAGCTTCTCCAGGAAACTCCATGCCGGACCGACGACTTGTAGGGGACAAAGTTACCGAGTAGCTGGTGACTGCAAGTCGTATTCATGCTCAGTCGGTCCAAACAGTTCTGTTCTAGACTACTCGTATGTATATCTGGTCATCGGCAACAGCGTTCGCCGTTTTCGTCGATCTTGGTATGTCGGATATCTCAGAGTTTGGTACAGGTCGTGTTCACGAGATTCTTCTGGACACGGTCAACTTACCGAGACTACCCAGATTCCAACGGTCGCTGTCTATTTATATATTTATATGTACTCTTTCACTGGACACATGACGTCGCTGAGATCTGAGCTACATGTACCCGAAGCATTATCCGGGTGTCCTTAATTCTGTCAAGCGGGTTGTATATATGTCGGCTAGCAAGGCCAATCAGCTGTGAACAGATAGTCGGCGTTGCTTGCAGCTCGTATTCGCTTGTCACGGCAAAGGTATTCTCCAGGCTGATGTCCGAAAAGGATACTCAGCTGTAATCAAGTCTCAGAGATTTTGAAATTGTGTTGGAACTGTATTGTCTCGTCATTTGTCGTAAACACATTATTCGCACCAGTTGCGTTCTTCAGCCATTAGATCCACGCCTGGACATACGACTCTTGCCCATATCCTCCATCGTCGCAATTATCGTGACCGTCCGAGCCTCTTCAAGCCGGATGACAGCGCTGCCAGACTCCGTCGCTATGCAAATCCGAAAATCAAACCCCCAGAGATGTTGTTCCGAAAGCCCACGATGAAGAGAGAGCGACAAATAAGAGAAGGACGTGTTGGGTATCGTTGTACAAAACAAAAGCAGGGGCATAAGCGAGCGACGCGTTCTTAAACCGTCGATCGAGCACAATCGGTCGATTTAGTCGAACAAAGGAAAGATTGGTACGCGTAATATCGAAGAGGAGTTGATGCGACGCTGCTGTTGGAAAAGAGGGTGGAGGATGGGGACGATCGAGAGTGTCCAGAGTCGAGCTCGAGCTTAGTATCGACGTCCTTTGCCCTTGGATTGGTCAATACTTGGACTCCTAAACAAAACGCAATAGTAAGCAAAGGTGGTCTTACAAGGAACATCCGGCTCATGTCCAGATTTCGTAGGGCTTTACGAACCCTTGAGATAAATCTCCATATGAGATGTCTTCGTCCTGAAAGTCAAAAGAGTCTGCCTCGGAAGTGTATTCATGCGATGGAAACCCAGGAGATGGCAGGGCCCCCCATTGGCTGGTGTTGTAGGTGAAGCCGTGTGCATCATTCGACATTTGCGGTGTTGGTACTTCGAGATACGAAGATCTTCTGGTCGCGTTGGAAGATGAGTAGCTGCCACGAGGTGTCATATACATTGCTGCTGGAGTAAAAGCTGGGCTAAGGTTCCCCTGGCCGGGATATAGGGAGGATTCGACTGAGAATGGAGAAGGCTGTTCGAGCACGTTCTGCATACTCTGTCGCGACCAAGGGTTGCGTTCGCGGAATTGGTCGAGAGCATGTTGAGGAAATCCAAACAAGGTCTGTACCTCTTGAGGGTGAATCATTCCTTGAGCTTGAAGGGTAGTGACTCGTCGCAAGACTTCTTGAAACGGCCTCAGAATCCATAGAGCGCTGAAGCGAGTCGCAATATCGGGAAATAATGGTTGCAGTGCAAATATCGTGCCGTAGAAATGAGCAATAACTGCAAGAGAAAGGGTATCGACCGGCCCCTTCTCGAGTATTTCCACAGGGACCCATGTAACCCATTTGCGCAGCACATATATGTGATTGAATTGCTCTTCCGGTGTTACTGCGGGTTCTGAAGCCTGTAATCTCTGAACATAGTCGATCAATTGATCGATCCAGCTAGCCTCGAGTGGTCGCGTGGTTACGAATGGTCGCATCTGCTGAAGCGCTGATAGAACGTTTTGTAATATGTAATATCGGTCTTGAGGTGAAGGCATTGGTTGTCTCAGAGGTGTTCCGGCGGCCATGTGCGCCGAAGCCGTGTCGAGTATTTCTGAAAAGGCAGACTCGTGTTTCCACGGGATCATGGTGGAGATAACAGAAGAGACACCAGCGTCGAGTGAGCACCAACTGCGAAAGTCGCTTGCTTGAGACAGAAGTATTATGGATGCTGCGAGAGCACTGTCGGCGTTGGCTTTGGTGAAATTGCCTATAGCTTCGTGAAGACCTCCAAGAGCGACGGAACCGCAGTGCATCGATAGCTTCCGTATGTCCTGCGATTGTGAGACCCAAGCCATGTGGTTCGCCGAAAGAGAATGCAGGGCATCCATGACAAAAGGATGTATCGAAGCCAGACTCAGCAGTCTAAGAACGAAGGTCAGCAAGGTTCGACGAACCTGGTCCTGTCGCGATTTACCTCGGCGTAAGATAGGTCCAAATGGTCATTTCGCTGACACCTTTGGTAATGAGGGCATTGGACAGGGAAGAGATATGATGAATAAGCTGCATCTCGCTCATGGACATATCGTCTACCTGAGGTTGGTGTTGTACATTGAGCTCCGGGTAAGGAAACACGCCAGTAGACTGCCACGTGTTGACAGTTTCCTCAGTGCCTGGTGTAAGGCTACCCATTGTTTGCTCAGGCGAATTCGTTTGGTGCTCGCCATCCGAGGATGCGCTCTCCATGTAGTCGCATCGAACCTGGTGCTTTGTGCAGTTTCGACTACAGGGGTCAGCGTAACTAGTCATGGGACGGTACCGCTAAAAAGCCTACCATTGCGGGAAAGTCTCGTCACAACGAATGTGTCTGCGCTTGCAGGTCTTGCATCCTTTGCGACTTTTGGTGTGACTGCGACGAGATGGACCAGCACCGCGGGCTGCCATTGTGAATGTTTTGATAAGTGGATATGAAAGTCGGAAACAGCTGTTGTGTGGTGGGTGTGATTGCGGCTCTCGTAGGTACTCCAAACGTCAATGATCGGCAGGGGACCTGCTGGAATACGAGGATCGAGGCTTGTCACCAGATGCCGGAAGCGTCTATAGCAACGGACAAGTAAGTCCACAGGTGAAAATGAATATGTCTTATCGGCTTCCCCAGTGTAGATTCGAGAACGGTAGCGCGCGTATTGAGATGTTGCGGACTTAGAATGATGCAGGTCGAGAATGTATTGTAAGCGAGTGAGAAGTCAGACTATCGATCCTAGTAGCTTAATGTGAGTAGCGACTGTGGTCAGGCTCTGCAAATTAGAGGCCTGGGGAGCTGCGTTCGAGTAAGGTGGAGGTTGATGAAGCGTAGAATAGGTCTTTTGAGGTGGTATGGGCATGGAATGGATATATCACATGAGGTGTGTGCGTCAGGGAAAGACAGCGGACGGTTTGGGATGATTGGAACGAGGTACTATAATTAACCTACCGTTTGAAAGAGATTCGGGTGTCAAGGTTGCAATAGGGTTCATGACGTTGGTACAGCTCCACGCGATGGGTGGAGGTAACGTGAAAACGGACGGTAGGCATAGGTGGTAGCTATCGGTACAGTCACGGTAGTAGTGACCAAGAGACTAACGGTATTAGTTCAGACAAGCGAGAAGCTGGACGTGGATCTACCGTGCAGGGTGCACAGCCATGGAGAGCGGAAGCGTTTGGCTGGCTTGCAGCTCGGATCTGGCAAGATCATCAGGACGGACGGACCAGCATGGGGAGCGTAAGGTAGCAGTAGGGCACGGATGAGCGTGACAGGCGGCACCAAAGCAGGGTGCAGTGGTAGTGAGAAAGTGATACTGGGTTAGCACAGTACGTGGGTGGTAGGTTACGGAAGCGGTAAGTCGATTCCAGGCTGCAGCCAAAAAAGTGCAGATTCATTCTGAAGGACCCACGGTCTTTGCCGAATTATAATGTGATTCAGCCCACGGAACCCATCTTGGCCCCGCCGACACGACATCAGCAGGGAAAGGCTGCCGTATCCGGAAAACCCTGAGCGCGCCGGCTTGCATGTGCATATGAAAGCATGTCAGAGAGATGCAATTCGCTATGCACAACCTGCTGAGCGGCCAAGCATGGCATTGATCGATGCAACAGTGCATGAATAGATAACTGCAGGGACCTAGTGCGGTGAGAATGACGAGACTTGAGTGCATCCCAGTCTACGGAAGTTGCGCTATGGCTCTGACGAGCACGACATTATCAATACCTTATTCATTGTTATTTCAGAATGGTCTATGGAAAGATACGTTGATTACTGAACAACGCAGGAGCGACCCCAAAGCAACTGCAAGAGCGACAGACGAGCAGGTTTAGAGTTTGCAACGCATGGACGATCGCGGATGGTCCTTCCGTCTTGATGGTCCTTTCTTAACGGCCGATTGAAAATGAGGGGCAAAGTCACCACTGCCATCATCAGACATTCATGTTGTAATAATACATGTAAAAATTATATTGGTTGCACCTGTGTTCATTCGCTGGAAGTCGGATCGAATGAAAGCATATGGCAGTAGCAGCAACAGGTGTTACCAGTTTGAACAGCGTTAGAAACCTAGATGTCCCACGTCCGCGCGTTCTTGCGTGGAACCTGGAGAGCAAAAACATGGGCAGTCTGGTTTCTGACTCTTTGCAAACGATTCTTGCAGCAGCAGCAACAAGTGGGTTCAGGACCAGACTCGGTGCTTCTCGATCACAGCGCTACCACACTCCTACCGTTGTGTTCTGGGTCTTTAAGCCCGCGCTTCGGTCGCCAATGTTACTGCAGTGTCAAGGAAATTCGCATGTCACAGACGCTCTTGGTACGGGAAATTCCTTCATTTCGGTCAGGTCAGACTTCTCGTGAGACGCCGCACGTGAGTTCGTAGCGAGACTGTCGAAAGTCGCATGATCACTTCACGCATGGCGAGACCAAGCTTGCGCGCCGCTAAAGGACGGAAACTTACACAACCGAGCATTACGGTAGGTGTCATCGAAATACTGCAACGATGGGCATGAAGAATGAACTTCTCATCGAAGGGTGCGGTAACCATCTGAGGCTCCGGAGGGAGAGTCGCCGTGAGGATACAGTACGGTGCAACCATCGTCATGTTGCAGAGTGTTAGACCCAGACATCCCTGCTGAATCGAATGTCTGATGTCGTGCATTTTTTACACCCGCATTATTGGCTTTTGTTTCTGCTCTGCGAACCCATCGTGAGCTTGTTTGTGTTATTTTTAGTCCACGGTTCGCGCAAATCCGACAGCACAGCCTCAAGGCTTATTGACATCGGGTCCTCCACTCCTGACATGACCTGACTTCTGTCCATCGCAGATCAGTAGGGATAATAATAAATGCAAGCGAGATCACGAGACCTGATTCCGACGGAAACTTCTTCTTGGATTTTTCACTGTGTTGCAGCAATAGTCTGATAGCTATCGAAGCGGCGCCCCATCAGGAGCCAACAATGTTTCCAATTCGATTGTTTGATACATGAGGTGATGCATGTAATGCGACCGTCACGTACAGTACGGCCTTAACTGTGGCTTCAAAACCCGCTCTGTCCAACTCACGTGCCATGGCGTTTCTGGGCAGGACCCACACGTGGTAGACGTCACTCGATATTTCAAAGTCGTACCGTGGTTGCCTCTTACTCGTTGATATTACCACGATCGTCCGTGGTTGTTGTCCTAAGGTATACTACATCATATTATATTCTATAAGTCTTGCATATCATCCGACCTCATTGAGGCCATACCAAATCGATCACCTCGACGCGATCGCTGTGCCAGACGTTGATTATTGACTTTTCCTGCCCGTGCAGCATGTCGATCCACACGTTGCACGCAACGGTCGCTTGAAAGTTAACTTGATAATGAACTCCAGGTCCTCTGAGCACGGTGACCGCCGCACCCATACAAGTTTTCCTTCATAACCGCAACGCTCTCCAGACGTATTGATCAGTGCTGGAGTCAGGACAATGGTAGCGGGGCGTCCTAGGGCTGTCTTCGGCACGCCCGGCGAAACTCGACTTGGCGTGGTCTTCCAAGAAGTTATAAATGGGTCTTCCACAGTCGCTCCGACTACTCCTTTAAGAAGTTCCGGCTTCTCCTACCGTCGGAGCCGACCGTGATCGGGAATCTGCTGGTTTTGATTGTCTGCCGCTTCTCCCCCCAAATCATCATCATCATCATCAAAAAGCGATCTTTGTTAAGCGATCCAATTTGACACTACTCGTCTTTTTATCATAAGGTACGCTAAGCGTACGCGAGACCCAAGCTAAAGACTGTCACCCGAGTCTTCGATTAAGACAAATGAGGGTGAAGGTAGGCGATGATGTTTGCGCTGATTGTATTATTTCATGATCCGAACAACCTCCCCTTTGGTCCCATGGTAGGTACAATCTCATCATCTCACACTAGCAAGAACAAGCAATAGCCCTGTGACAAGGCTGCAGCATCTCGGGCATCTGAACCAGATTGCGACCATACCAGATACACTACATATTAATATCGGTGCCCAATCGGCTTGATAACATGCTTACCTCAGACGGACGCAGCCGGCGCCATATCAGCCCTACTATCAGCTCTCAATGGCAATAGGCTGAGCCACAAGAAGCAACGAAACATCCTCGTTGACAGCTGAGATGGTATTACTGGTACTCTCTATGAGCGCCACGATGTGACGTGGGCTGCAGTACTCTGTGAGGTTACTCTACGCAATTTGAGCCGCACTGCACACTGCAACCTCACCTTACGATAGCAAGCGCTCTAAATTGCACCACTCACTTGCATCGCACTCGCATAATGAAGCTGACAGACAGCAGTCACTGCGCCATACTACTCTCGCCTACACCGAGGACCTGACCATCACCGATCTGATCGAAACAATGGCACTCTCGAAGTCACGGCTTGATCATGTCGTTCAACAACTATCGTTTCTCTGACTTATGTCTGACCTAAATCTTTCTCACTTTAGTCTGACCTTGACATAGTTCCATATCCCTCAATCTCCGTGACCGACACCTCCTCGGTTCCGAGTCCTCCTAGTACTCCACAATCTTGACATCCCTCCTGACGTCCGCTGGCAGTTCATCCAGCTTGACGAATCCAAGCTTGACAGCATCGCCCCAGAAGAACATGGCACGATCTCTAGCATAGGACAGGTAATCAAACTCCTCCTCAGCAGCCTCTTCTTCAGCATCTTGTTCCACCTCGGCGGCGTTCTGCGCCGTGTGTCCGTTGAGCGACATTTCTGTCATGGCATCATTGACGCCGTCCGGGAGTTCTATGGTTGGAGTCGCGACGATATCCTCGTGCAACGGCATACCTGGGATCTTGGCTTGCACGATACCCCATGCCACCCATTGCGCGGTGTTGGCCATTCGCCAGACGCGGGTCTGCTTTAGCAACGCGGCGACTTCGGTCTCTTCAGCTTCGGAAACCTCGTTGGGTTCGTTGATTGATGGTGGAGGCAGGGTCGTGAAGCCTGGCGATGCGGTGCCTGCCGATGGTGGGCCACGGGCGTCGTGCACGAAGTTCGAGATACTTTGCAATGGTCCAGGGCGACGATCTCCTATCCTGCTATCAATGCTTTGGCCCTGAGTGTCCCTTGATGCGGTTCGGCTTTGGATTTGGATCTCTAAGGGCGTCTGCACTGGCGTCATCTTTGGTGTTTGCACGTTGAAGTCGGGTCTGTGTCGGACGTATGCTCGGATGAAGCGGTCCTGCTCTTCTGTGTTTGGGTACCCGTTGGTATTGATCCTCCATGGAGCGTTTGCATCGTGGTAGTTGTAGCACCACTCTGTGAAGTGGTTTGCGAATTCCAAGCCAGGTGTGTTTGCGCTTGCGTACTCAAAGTCGATGACGATGAGTTGCTTGTGAGTGTTGGCTGGTAAGAGAAGAGGCGAAGTGCCCGAAGGTAGCACTCGAAGAATGTTACCGTACTGGGTCTAGAAAATTGGTCAGTCATGAACGATGTTCTCATGCACGATGGAACCACTCACATCATTATGGGCAAAGACGAGTTGGTTGCTTTGTTTCTGCAGACCTCCAGCCTGTTTGAGCAGCCACTTCCTGTACTCTTGCACAGCCTTGTTGAAGACATGCCATTCCGTGCCGCAAACAAAAGCACGATCAGATGTAGCACTGGCAGCATCATCAGACTGCTTCCTGTTGACCTGATCGTCTAACCACAGAACTATCTCTTCCACCCTTTGTACCCACTTGTCCCAGTTTCGCCAGACAAACGGACCGTCGTCACGTTCCTTGTCGAGGAGTTCTATTCCATCGTGAAGTTCGCGCATACGCTTGGCGATTTGTCGACTTGTGCCCGAGTTGCGCAAATCGTCCGGGGTCAACGGTGAAGCATGGAAGTATTCCTCGAAGCGACCATTGCTGAACGTTCCTAGCAGACGTGGTCCGATTTTCTTGCGGGCCAATCGTTTCAAAATTGATAGTTCGGTCTCTCTGTCAATGAGATGCTCGACCTGAGGACCGTAGATACGAAGCAGCAGTTTCGGAGGTTTCCTCTTGGACGCAGGCTTTTCGGCGCTCGTGTCTGGTTGTGGCAGATCTTGAGGAGGAGAGACGACATAAACTGCATTAGTCAAAGCACCACTAAGGCGGCTAACCTCGATCTCGTTGCTCATGTCCATGGGTACACGTCTCCAGCCTTTGAGGCGAAGCGTGTGTGTAAGTCTGACGATTTCGAACTTGAAGCGGCTCCAAGACTCTTGAGAAGATGTCATGGTCCGGGTCAATGAAAGTTCATCGGTCGACTGGGCGCCACCGCCGTTGTAGCCCAGAGTCTTGCTATTATCCAGGACGGCTTCGGCAGATGGAACGACTACATCGCCATCGAAGTATTCGGTATCAGAGGAAGCACCAATAGAAGTTGTTGATGCTCGATGTAGCATACGGGCAGAAGGTCTCCGCCGCAGTAATGTCGAAGGCCGTCGTGAGGACGATGGCCTGGAAGGCAAGAACTCCTTGAGGATTTGCTCTAGTTTGCCAAAATCGACTTCATCATCTTCTTGGTCGTCAACCAAGTCTTTCAGAGGATTCGACCCATCGATATGCGGCTGTGAAGTGCTGGTCTTGTGAGCACCGTTGGCTTTGGCTTTCCTTTTGGACCGACGAGCTTCGTGTTTGTGCTTTTCATCTCGAAGCCAGGTAGTGATCTGGCCGACCAGACGACTGTCAAACTGATGTTGCTCAGATTGACTGCTGGTGGCTTCACTCTCGGCCATGTCGGTGCCCTCTTCCGCAAAAGATTGAAGAGAAACCGCTGATGATGGGGTCGATGGGCGTCCAGAGAGGCGCTTGGAGTTAGGACCCTTGACTTTTGGCCTCCGATGTGAGGGAAGACGATCCAGGTCCAAATCATCGACGTCCTTCATATTACCCAGCATAAGAGGAGAGATCACCTCCGCTTGAGGGGCAAACGAAAGTGATTTTGGTGTCGACCGTGGAGACATTGCTTGTGACATGCCCAGTAATGAGCTCGGTGACGCGACAGGGTCGAAGTAATCATTCTTCAAGATCCCAGAAGGACGAGGCGAATTAAGTGAAGACATGGCTTTACAATCCAAGTCAGATGTGACAGAATTGAACTCGTTTCTGAGGTGTAATGAGAAGAAATAGGCCAAGGGAGCAAGGTAAAGTACCGCGGGCTGTCACTGTCTGGTCCGGTCGAACCGGCAAAGTTTAGTATTGGTCAGGTGGTAGCAGCGATATAAACGCAAGAGCCAAGAAGCCACGTATGTCTATACCAAGACAATTGGGAGAACTTGCTGAAATGATGAGTTGATTGTTATCAGGACGAACATGTCATATCACAATAATATTTCTAGGCTGGAACGCATACCCTGATTTCCCTGTACCTGAATTGGGAAAGGCGATCTGTCGGACGGCAAGGCCCGCTATACGCCAACCTGATTTTAGCCAAGTGTGGCAGCCAGAACGTGGCTGACCCCTTGCATGTGACTGGCTGTCACCCGCGGCTACCTTATCTGACCGCCTGGCAGAATATCAATCGGTCAACCTCACTCCAGTCGTAACTCGACACATCACTTGCTGGCTGGTAGGTAGCTAAATTATATTATACTGATGTAACAATGACTTCGCGTCTTTAATGTAGAGATCATCTTTGATCACGAAATTTCGATCACGTCGCTTTTTCTGGTCAGTCTTCTTTCGAGCCTGAAAAGATACAATCAAGAGGCTATAGCCAACAATACACCTCCTGCCGTAGGCATGGTAAGGAAGGCACTGGCCACCGTAGGGAGCAATATCAAACAGAAAGGGCGACCACGTAAATTAAGGAAAGTACATGTAGGTGCTGCACTGTTTGGTCGGCTCCTGCTGTCTGATGAGAATCAACCTGAAGTATATGTTGCTATCATCTCGCTCCGTCTCTTCTCTTTCACCTCCACCGCCACGCACTTGTTCTTCATCACTAATCTACAGGTTTTACTTCTTCTATCCTTCATTGGCATCTCAACCGCCATTCCAACTGTTAGACTGCGACTTCGACAACATGACCCCCAACGTTCTCAACACGGCGGACGACGTGTGCAAGCCGGATCGTTCACAACCTTTGTCGAGCAATCCAACAGCACTGCCTCCAGTTCCACCAAAAGATACGACAGCACAGCCTCCAGTCCCATCAGAGGACACGACACCACTGCCTCCAGTCCCACCAGAGGACACGACACCACTGCCTCCAGTCCCACCAAAGGATATGACAGGACCGCCTCCTGTCCCTCCCAGGAATACGACAGTACCGCCACCGGTGCCACCGAAAGATACGACAGAACCGTTTCCTCCGTTGGAGGATACAACAGCATCGCTTGCACCTCCCACCCAGGATGCAACAACACCACCTGGTCCTTCGACCGATGCTCGTGATGGAAGCAATTCGTCTGTTACCCCTCCTCCAATGGTGTCTCGGAGAAACGCAATACGAAACACTTTCCTTGATCGATTCGCTAACCGTCGATTAAGTGAACGAGCATCAGATTCAGCGTACCGAGTTCGTACAACAACAACAATCGACCGCTGGGGTAGGTTGAAGTTTTAGAAAAACCGGAACAGTTCGACGTCTGGACCAAATTCTGCCGATCGCAACCCTAGTGCAGCAACTACGGCTGCTTCAGCTTCTGACCCTCGTCAAGATTCTTTGTGAGTTCTCGTTGTCCAAGTGAAAGCCCGATGCTCGGCGCTGACGGTAGGTACAGTTGGAGAAATGCTTTCAGGAAATTATCCAAAACCAATACCGAAGTGAGTCACATTTACCTTCTTTTCCTATACCGAACCTGACGTCTTGATGCAGGTTTCCCGTCGAAACACAGTAGACGACACATTGGGAGAAGAGGCAAGCCCCGGCGGCGTTGATCGAGCCCGAAAAGCCAGCCAAGTTCGCACTATATCTACTTCAAGCCTACTAAGCACCCTAACATCTGATCAGGAACCAGCCCATGATGAGCCCGTTGAGGAAGCGGAGGATGTCCCGGGCAACACCCAGCTACCGGCAGGTGCCCCTCAAGAGCAGCCAGTAGAAGCCGATCCAGATGGGATTACGCCAGCATCGCCACGTGTCACGAACCCTGCAGACCCAGACACTCCAGCATCCAACCGAGCTATTTATGGCCGCGATGAAACTCCGAACCCCGTGGGACTATCAAATACATCCAGAGAACTGCCCGGTACTCCAGCAGTTGGCCAGACTCCTCGTGGTGGCTCGCGTTTCAACAACGTCTCCCCCTACCCCTTCCCAGGTCCTCTCGCAAGAGACCCGTACATCACATCTCCCGCCATCCTCGACAGAGCACAGAGACAGTATGTCGCCCGTGCGTATCAGTTCCTTTGTCAGGAGATTGAGGACAATATGTCCTTCGAGAGAGCGAATAAACTCGAGCGGATCAACCAGGTCAACAACAACAAGAACCAGAAACGGCCGAACATGGAAAGTGTCGAACTCGACATGAAGGAAAGACAATACTGCATCAAGGCCGCTTTTGTCGTCGCACACTACTTCGACCGCAAGAACAATGGCTGGAACGGCAAGATGGATGGTAGATATAGGCCTGGTGGCTGGAACGGCAAGTTCCTCGGTAGCCGTAGGCTCGGCAAAAAGACACACACGATCAAGTACAAGACGAACAACAAATGGGTGAACACGGATTGGGCTTGCGGTCCGCATGTCAAGATTCAGATTCCTATACCACCACACAACGCATGGGATCTGTTACAGCGCACCGACTACGGAGGCTTGGAGAACGGAAATTTCGGCAGCGGAGCGTGGCGCAACGAGGAGAGCTGTCGCCCTCGTCAAGTCTCATTCGGAGGCGTCGCCTTCTCTGGATAAATTGCTAGATGCGATGGTAATGGTTGTCGTGGAGGGTTTCTTTGCTTGGTTTCTTATTGTTTGCGGGCTTTGACTGGTAATGGTGCTTGCGGAGGATCCTGTTTTGTGTGTTTGGTCTTTCGTTGTTTTGTGATTGGAGGGGAGGTAATGGTTTGCCTTTTTGGTTTGTTGTGCGTGGTGGCTATTCTTTTTGCCTTTTGACAGTGGCTCGGCGCTCATTCCGGCCGACCTTTTATTACGCTCTTTAACAAGAATGGTCTTGTGATCTTGTATTTCTTGCATGATCTTTCGTGATTATGCTTCGCGGCTGTCGATCGACGACTCTCACAGTGTCGTCTGCGAAGTAATGGGAATACTCTGCTGTGCCACACAACGAGTAAGTCACGAGAGAAAACCGTTCGAAGCCTACACGAGTGAACGACTCACGGAGCTATCCACGTTGACAAACAACTCCGTACTATCCAATTTGAGCCCGAAGGGATTTAGCTGCTGTACTACTCCACTGTACCATATCTTTTTATATGCAGTAGATCATACTCAAGAGGACATAGTCATACGAACAGGGCAAGATCTCATGATGAAGTGATCAAGCATGTCATATCTACAATTACCATACACCAACATCTCGGTGTACACCATGCTCTCGCTAGTTATTCCTCTTACTCTTCTGCTTCTTCTGTCCCTCGTCTTTAATCTCCTCTGTTCGGGGTTTGGCATCAACCATGTCCGTGTCATTTTCGGTGGCAGGTGCTGAGGTAGCGGGATCTGCGTCTTTGGATCTCTTCTGCTTCTTCTCACCAGGTTCCTTCTTCCCCTTGACCCTCTCCCCGGGTTCCTTGTCACCTCCTTTCTTCTTTCCCTTGACCTTCGCCTTCTCCGTATCCGCCACGCGTTTCTCCTTCTCAGCGGCCTTCCTGCGCTCCTCATCTGCGAACAACTCCAGCAGCGCGGGTGTGAATTTCTCCATCTCCGCGATCTCGCCCACTTTGACGCGCATGTAGTCGAACGCGACGCAGACTTTCATATCGGTGCCCGCCTTGAGCTTGACGGTCGTCCTCGCCGGGCCCGATTCCGCACCACGGGTCTCGTCGTCGTCGTTGACGGTGGCGGTGTCCGTGTTCGGCGCCATGTCGTCGTCGGCACCGGCGTCGTCAGCGTCATCTGTCAGTGCCATTGCGTCTGCCGTGCTGTCGTCTTCGGTGTACTCCAGCACCGGCACTTTCTGGTAGCGCTGGGAGAAATGCGTCAGCACGCAGGCCCTGGCGTTCATCTTGCTGGCGACGCCGAGGGCCTCGGACGTGGTGCTGTGTCGCTTGGCCTGCGCGTCGCCGGACAATTCGTCGTCGAACGTCGCTTCGTGGATGCAGACTGTGCTGTTCTGTCCGATGTTTACAAAGTCCTTTGAGGGCCGGCAATCGCCCGAGTAGCTTACTTTGAAGCCCGAGGGGAGCGTGATGGAGACGGCGCGCGCGCCTGAGCAGTGCGTTACGCTCACTGCTTGGACTTCGGACAGGCCGAGGAGGGAGGCAGGGACGCGCCGGCGGCGGTTCTTTTCGCCCTGGGTCTCGAAGACGGCGAGGGGGTCTTCGGGCGCTGCCGAGTCTAGGGGTGTGAACCAGTTCATGAGTGAGATTTCATTCTTGTGGGGAACATTGCGGGAGATGTCAAGAGGGGCAAGGCGAGAGTAACCATAGTCTTCGACTTGGCTGTACTCCCAGAGCCAGTGGATCATGGGAGTGTCTGAGACCACTGCTAAGCGCTTCTGACTTGGGCCGAACATTTTATGAGCGCTAAAAAGTGAGGACGCTGGTGACGTGTCGTTCGATGGTTGAGAGCCGTGCACGGCTTCGTACCAGGCTCTGATAACGGAGACTGTTCCGAGATGATGATCAGCATGCATATGACTGATCCAGATCATGCGAAGATCTTTCAGCATTTTCTCAAACTCATCAAGAGGAAAAACTCGCTTCAACTGCCCCAGTGTATTCTCTCCGCAGTCGAGTAGCAAGTTGCCCCAGCCTGGTATCCTGACCAAGGTTGCAGATACGTTTCGGTATTTGGAAGGAAGTGCCGAACCCGTGCCAAGTGTGATGATCTCGGATTCCTTTTGCGGCACCTTGTTGGCCCACTCCGTGAGAGCCGTCTGATCCTTTTCGATATCATCATGCGCCAGTGCCGCGACCTGCGCGACCTCTGGAGATACTTCAGCCTTGACAGCCGCCTCGTCCACATATGTTTGTGGCTGGGGTTTGATGAGTACAGCGGGTTCCAGGTCCACGACAAGTCCTCGATCTGCAAGAACGAAAGGTTCTGGAAGTTGGGCCGGCGGCGTGTTATCGTGGTTGGGCAGAACATAGCGAGCAGGATCTATTGTAGATAAGCGAATAGTCGACTCTGCCACCGAGTCAAAATGTAGGCGATTGGCACTAAACTCAGGTGAAGAGATGATGTGCTTGCACTCGGAGTGCTGTTCCATGAACTGTTTCAATTCCGGAGATGCAGCTACTCCTGGTCCAAGATTCCAGATGAAGACTCCCACGCCTAACATGAGCTCTTTCGAGGCCCACTCAGGACGCGAGATCAATGGCTGGACATAGTCGACTGATGGAATATCGATGATGGCGGCTCCTCCACCGATCCTGCTCGGACCCAGGACCATGTCGGGTGTGATAGTTTTCCCCTCTTCGTTCTTCACAGACTCTCCATGAGTCAATCGCCCATACAAAGTCTTGTCCTTGACTCCTAAAGATTCGGCTTTGTTCGCATGGAACTTGCCCCTTTGAGGATGATTTCGGACAATGTAGGAGACGGCTTCCCTCGCTGGTTCTGTTGGAGGCAGCGTCTCGATTACAGCACCAGGCCAGGGTTTCCGGACGAGAACAGTAATGTCCGGGAGAGGCGCTTTGCCACCTGGTTGTGGACCTGTGTACTTCTGAATCTGGTTGTCCTTTCGCACGAAAAGCTGCGCCGCATTGTTCGCATCGCGGAGCTTGATCTCGAAAAGGGCATCCCTTCTCCAGTCGGAGTCAAACATATGATGGACCACGTTCTTGACCAAGTTTTGAACGTCTTCGGGAGAGTTTGCGGAAGGTGAAGCAGGGGTTCCCCGCTCATGCATCTGATCATAACTTCGTTTCCGAGGACTCTTTGCCCCATGGAGGAAAGGCGGTGTTGTACTTTCAGGCCCCACACATACGGACCAGACCTTGATATTTTCATCTTGGAAAAACGGTTGCTTATGCGCAATGTTCTCGCTGTCCTGTAGAGTCCCATCGACCGTTGACTCGTGCGCAGTGAGCGGCATTCCTTGTCGGAAGATAAATCGCCTTGCAGTGGCCATGAGGTAGTTGAGATTCCTTGTGCCATACAGCGCCAAACTCGGCTTCTCCTTCTCGGTGAATTCCTTCAGCTGCTCCTGCAGGCGCTTTTCATCCACTTGACCATTATTCTGTTCTTTGGCTTTATTGACCAATCTCTTCCTTTGCTCTTCGACAGCACCAGCTAAGCTCGATGCCCCAGCATCGGCCAATGTCAAGATCATGCCCAGGAGCCCACCCACATTGCGCCATTCTGTGCGTCCAGTGATGAAGACATCAGAGAGCCTGAGTAGTCTCACGCCTTGCTGGATACAGGCGCGCTGTGTGCCCTCAGAAAGACTGCCGAACAGGTATCTCTTGTTGTCGAACTGTAGCAAAAGTGTCGTACCGGGCGTGTCGGCCGTCGGAGTCGTGATGAACTGAAGAGAGTTACGCATGCTTCTGATCTTGCTACCATCTGCCAAAAAGCCCGAGGGTCGGCCAGAAGTATCGTTCGAAATGCGTTTGGTCTTTAGTAGTGGTCTGGACGTCTGATACCACCGTCGTCCCTGTAGTATGAGGTTGACTCGGCAGCAATAGGTCGTGTGTGCAGAGTACTGCTTTGGTCGTAACTTCGTAAGAGTAGAGATTCGAGAAGAGATGGTGGTGCTGCACGCCAGTGTGCTAGTCCGGTGGCCAGAGAATGAGCACGGTAGTCGTAAAGGAAAACTACTCATGTACAAAGAGATGTAAGGAGTGGACGGGGAATCATCGACCCATCACGAGGTGATGATGTTCTTGAAGTACGCGACCCCGAATTTTTGCTCCGACTCACTGTACATGTAGTGTTCTGTACAGTACGTCATGCATAGCCGAAGAGCCTCACCTTTAAACATATATTCGTTGTATTGATCAGCAGGGGTGCATTGGACAGGAGCATCACGGCGTATAAACCATAATTATATCGTTCGTGAAGGATTGGGAAAACCTATCTACAACTATAGACAAATTATATGCGAAATGTATACAATTCCTCCAACGTGCCTTTGGTGTGCACGGATCCGTGGATCTTGACTTCTCCAAAACGCCCATTGTAACGCCGATGTTCATGATGATGCAAAAGTGGTGCACGTTTTGGTGCAATGTTCGTGATGGTCAAGTGACATGTCTGACAGTAGCATCTACCAGTTCATACCGTTGAAACAGAAGTCGTCTTCGTCGTGGTTCTGTTTTACAAGGTCGAGAGTAAGGTCAAGAGGGGAGGGGCCCTGAGGAAGCTGGTGAGCGGCATAGATCTGAGGTTGTGAGAAGTCGAAAGGCATGTTTTGTTGTTGTTGTTGTTGTTGTTGTTGTTGTTGTTGCTGCTGTTGTTGGGCAAAGTTACCGTCGGCGTGGTTAAGGTTTAGCAGAGAGAGGTCGACAGGGGCTTCAGAGATGGTGGACAGGTTACGCGGTTGGCCCTCGTGCTTGACGTTCTGCATTTGACGGTGGTTGTTGGCCTGAGCTTGGACGTTTTGTGGTTGTGGTTGGTTTGAAGATGGGACGGAAGGGGCAGGAGTGGAAGCGGAAGCTTGCTGTGGTTGAGGCTGACGAGTTTGCTGCGAGGTGATAAAAGCCGGGTCCTTTGAGATGTCGTCGAGGAATGGGGTGAAGGATGGGTGGCGAAGGAGGGTTTGAATCAAGGCTCTGTAACGCTCATTCTCCTCGGTAAGAGCGTTGTTGTGTGACTTGAGTGTAGAGCATTCCTTGTCCTTGATGGCAAGATCACCTTCGAGCTGGCCAATGTATTCTGGGAGGTATGTTAGTAACGACTTTCGCTGAGAGAGAGATAGGCACAATATCTTACCCTTTCTGCGAGAACGGAAAGCACGGGCGGAGACCTTGTTACGAAGTTGACGACGCTCCTTGCTGCTAAGCTTCTTGCCCTCATCACTAGCGAGGAGTCTCTCATCATCGTCCATCTCCTCCTCGTCCTTCTTCATGCGAGACATGTTGGCCATGAAGCTGTTCGAAGCATCGTCGTCGTCCTCGGAGATGGCGGCGTGGGTGTTCTGACGCATGTTGTTGAGGAGACGAGCAATGCTCTCTTCGGTGTGGGGGTCGGTCTGTTGAGAGGAAGCTCGTTGCTTACCAGTGACCTTGGACTGTTGTGGTTGTTGTTGTTGTTGTTGTTGTTGTTGCTGCATCTGATGGTGTTGCTGTTGTTGCATTTGTTGATGGCGCATGAATTGTTGTTGCTGTTGTAGTTGCTGCTGCTGCTGCTGCTGCTGCTGAGCCCTGGCTTTGGCAATCGCGAGTTGTTGGGCTTGTTGCTGGTGCATACCAGGCCACAGCCTACCGACATTGCTTTGCGGTTCCTCAACAGCATCCATGTTGGTCGGGTCAATGAAGTCGCCCCTCGAGTTATTCCGTGGTGGATAGAAGTTGGTAGGCATGCTGGAAGCAAAACCCATGTTCATATCAGCATCCATGTCGAGACCAGTAGCCCAACCATCCATGCCAGAGCCAAAGCTCATCTCGTCAATGCCAGAGTTAAAGCCGCCGAAGGAGTCGATGGGCTGGTTCAAGTGTGAAAGGCCACCGACATCACCAACAGGTATTCCAGTCTGTTGTTTAAAGCGATCGTATTCGTGACTTGGACCGGCGAAGATTTGTCTGTCATCTGCATCGTCATATGAAATATTGTTTGCAGTTTGTGTTGATGGTCCAGTAATAACGGATGCCCTCGATGGCGACCTTTGATCGTGTGATGGTGTGGCCTGGCTAAAGTCGAAGAAAGTGTCCATGTCAAGATCATTCTTGATCATGTTGGGCATGGAGCCCATTTGGGCAAACTGAGCGGCAGCCATAATGACTCAGTGGAGTATACTTCTATCTCTTGATGCTTGGACGCTTTACGCTTATACGTCGAGTTGTACGAAGTGATGGCTGCTCCGGTGCTGCGGAAGACGGAGCTGACGCGGCCTTTGGTGCCTGTGCCTGATACCGAGGGTGGGAAACGGCGGATCGAAGAAGATTTGAGGTGATATGTAGCGAGTGAAAAACCGATAATGAGTCGATTGACAGTAATTCGAGGAGCGCAGTGTGTTGTTCAGGAAGATGTGTTGAAGCAGAGATAGAAATCCAAGTTGGCCATAGTCGAGCAGGGCGGCCTGGGTTGAATACGATAGGTAGGTACGAAATACGGAACAGGCATCACCATTCCGGCCATCCGGCAAGAGCGGTTTGTGCGGTTTGCGCGGTTTCTCGTTTTGCACAGCCCTGAGCAGCCCTGATCTTGATCCTGATCGAGCCTTCCTCATGCGTTCCCCACCAAAATGTCAGAAACCCCTTGGATTCTCTGGTAAGTTAGCGTCGGCCGACGACGGAGCGCGAGATTTGGTCGCTCCTGCCCTGCGATTGGCAGGTCCAGTGATGCAAAAGTGGGGAAACTTCCGTATGGAGCAATGATGGACAGCAATTCCAACGTTCCGGGAGAACCATTCTTATGCCGAATCCCGCGTGTTGACACTTCAGTGATGATCTCAATCTGTCTGCCTACATACATGTACTACCGTATGTCGTTCATAAAGGCTTCAGGATCTCTCAGCAAAGTTTTGGAAGCCTTGCTGTCGTGGTTTTCGAGGCGCAGAAGAAATACCACCAAGGCTGAGTACGGCCAGCGGATCACTCTTTGTCTGGTAGTAATTGTTTTGTCCGATGCTTTGCATAAATGCATATTATCAGAGACATGCGTTCACATGATAAATTTGGACAACGTTTCAACGCACGAACGAACGGTCGGAGAAATGTGAGAAAAGAGGAGCCATAGAAGGAGGCATTCCTACTCTCGAGTGACTTAATTCGACGCTCCTGTCGGAACTTTATACACAGTGATCCACGTGCTGCCTTTAGCTGGCTCCAGTGCTTGTGGTTTCTTTTTTGGTGTGGCTTGGGAGCATCTATTGCTTCTCTCGGTCGCCTCAACTACAACACAAGTCCATATGCTGGCAGATCCAGGCGTTCGCAACATTCGAGCTGTCTGCGTTCCATCAACTCTGCATCACCGTTGGAGGGGATTGATGATTCGGCGAAGAAACTCCTCGGCCGTCTGGTCGGCCGAATACCATCAACGCGTACATGTCGGCGCTGCGCTGCGCTTTAGCATCATCCCTGTGGCTCATACTGAGGGATCGTGGATACGGGTGTCTCGATTCCAATGAATGGCTCAACCAACGGTGTCACATCGGCGCCAGAGCCTCGTCGTGAAGTATACGCGCAAAGGCTCTACGCTTCAAGGTTGATGCTACGGCCGAATCGTCCATAGAGAGCAGCTTTGAGTTGGGACATCTCGTCGCGAATGACTTCCAGCTTCTCTTCCAGAACACTAACTTCGTCGTTGATCTTATCAACAGATTTTGATAGTTGTTCCTGGACTTCTGGTAGAGGGAGAAGCATGAACGAGTCTCCAATCTTGAATCTGTCATTTTCATCAGCTGTAGTCAATACCGGTCGAGTTATTGCGAGGACTCACGAGATCTTTTCGTCTTCGTCTGCAAGCTCCAGTTCCATAGACACTTCTTCCAAGTCTTCCTTTTCTTTCTGGGACACTGTGAGCTTCGACTTCAACAACAGGATACTATATGAGCTTACCTGCTTCTGTTTGAGCTGCTCTTCAAGCGAGCCCACCTTTCGATGGAGCGTACTGAATCGATTTATCTTGTCTTGATCCTCGCGACGGACCTCTGCCTCCTCAGTCTCCTCCTGTTTCGAGAGCTGAAAGTGTTACAACAAACTACGTCAAAATATATTGATATCTCCAATGCATACCATACGCCTCGAGATTGCCGCAGCCATGATTTCTCCTCGAGAATACCTTGAATATATCGCGTTCTGATTTTACTGATATGTGTCGGGCCGGTAGCAGTCACAAGAAGCGACAAAAAAGCCATATGATGTCGTTGTCTTGGCGCGTCAGACCGCTGCACCTTCCGCGTCCGCCGCTCTTCAGAAACAGGGCACCGCACCCCCTCCAAGCCATTGCTCTTAGAGACCTTACTCTTTCACCAACACTCTCACGTCCAATTTTGCACTTCATCATTACCAATCAAACAAGCATCACGATGGACAAACTCAAGAAGCTATTCAAGCACGACAAGGACGAGCCGGCGCAAAGTTCGCAGTCGACTACCCCGTCGTCTACGTCTACACAGCAGAGGTCAGCAGCACCAAGCTCGACTTCTTCCGCCCCTCCACCTCAGAGCAGCACCCAGAGCAGCATGCCTGCTGCAGCTGCAGCCAGCAACAACGCTGCCACCACAGACAAGCCTGCCGGAGTTCTTTTGGAGACCAACTACGGCAACATCACTATTGCCCTCTACAGCGACAAGACCCCAAGAGTGAGTCTCTGTCTTTCAATCTGACGTCGCGCACATTCTCTAAACCCTCATAGACATGCCAAAACTTCGCCGGCCTCGCCGACGCAGGTAAGTACAACGGCGTCATCTTCCACCGTATCATCCCGGGCTTCATGCTGCAGGGCGGCGACCCAACCGGTACCGGCCGTGGCGGCGAGTCAATCTGGGGCGGCAAGTTCGAGGACGAATTCGACTCCTCCCTCAAACACACCGGCGCCGGTGTTCTGTCCATGGCCAACAGCGGTCCTGGCACCAACGGCAGTCAGTTCTTCATCTGCCTCGCTGCCACGCCTCATCTCAACGGCAAGCACACTGTCTTCGGCCAGGTCGTACAGGGTATGGAAGTTGTTGAGAAGATTGGAAGTGTTCGCACTGGTGCTGGTGACAGGCCTATTGAGGATGTCGTTATCATCAAGGCTCAATCTTTCACTGCTTGATTGTGTTCATTCCTAGCGAGACTTGATGACGGGCTTTTCTTTTTGGAGCTTAATTGTGATGCAAATCACGGTTATGATCTTTATGATTCAAATCACGATTATCAATCAATCTAGGGTCATCATTCAAACCACAGTTATCGAGATCAAAACGTCGTTCGTAGATGTGCGTCGAGATATATTATGTCTTCGAGCTCAGAGAGAAGCCTCTGCGGCCCACTCCAGCGCCATCACGAAGACTTGTGTACTGACGAATCACGGCGCTATGATTGAAAGCAGAGGAAACTCACTGAAGTGATCTATACGGTTTATACGATCTATATCATCAACCTAAAACCTGCATCAATCCCAATCTAAGCCTTGCTGAGCAGCAACCTCCATCTCGCTCTACCATCCTTGTCCTTACCCAGTTCCTCCATCGGGACAGCCATATCACTGACCAAGTGCCTCTCATCACCCGGCAAAAGGATAACATCCAGATCCTTCCACGGCGGCACAAACCTCTCACCCTCCGCATTCTTGAACCCAAACGTAATCTTCTCCTCGGTGCAGCTATACCTGACCGTGAACGGGGAGATGGTAGGGCTATTACTGATGCCATCGTCCTCATACCACGTGCTCTCAAACGTCGTGCCATGACTCGACGCCTTGGGCGGGAAGATCTCGACACCCCTCCAGTCGTCGGCCGGAACGCTCTTGCACGCCGGGTCCTTCTCGCCGGGCACCAGCGTCAAGACATCTCTGCCGACCGGCACCGCGGTGCCG